>RKMI01000110.1_pt1 | contig 70670 bp, 65 predicted proteins | sample 2174191 | NCBI WGS metagenome assembly RKMI01 (sample SAMN10236717, study PRJNA505201) | synthetic metagenome | isolation source: mock community containing 12 organisms: Thioclava sp. ES.032, Psychrobacter... | place: USA: Walnut Creek | collected 2015-10-01
GGTAGGTCAATGCCCCCCGAACGGAGGTTTCCGAGAAGTCGTCGGAAGAAGTCGTGTCACTGAGCAAATCGGTGCTGGAAAGATCGAGAGCGTCGTTGCGTAGCCCACCCGTGACGATAAAGCGGTCAAAGAACGACAGGTTCTGTTGAACGAACACTGAACGGGTCTCGTAGTCCTGCTCCTCGCTGTTGTAAACCGTCAGGCTGCTTGGAGCACCGCTGTAAACCGGGTTCGAGATATCGATCGAGCTCCCCGGTGCGTAAACGGACGTCCCTTCACTTGAAGCATCGCGATACTCGACACCCGCCAGCGTACTACTGTCAACCTCACCGAATCGGGCATCGTATTGCAGGATGGCATTGCCGATCAGTTCCTGGGCTTCGCTGTCTGAACCGAGATAACCGCGGTTTACTACTGTGCCGACACGGTCAACACTGTCCGTCAAATAAACGTAACCATAGTCGTCGGTTAGATCGCTATAGCGCAGATTGCCACGCAGGGTTAGCCCGTTATCGAAATCATGAGTGAGATGGCCGGTCATGCTGCTTCGCTCAACATCGTGAAAGTTGTAATCGGGCTCACCGAAGAATTCGCTGCGACTGTATTCCCGGTCGAATGGATAACCGCCACTGTTGGGGGTACTGTCACGGCTCAGATGATCCAGCATCACTGTCGCTGTGGTGAATTCTGTCGGTTCCCAGGTCAAGCCGCCCATCAGGAACTCGTTATCATCTTCGGAATGATCGTATTCGCGATCACTATCCTGGATTTTGCCGGTGAAGCGATAGGCAAGCGTCTCGCTATCATTCAACGTGTCGCCTACATCTAGCCCAGCCTCTTTACGATCAAATGAGCCATAGGATAGATAGCCTTCTCCAAAACGCTCAAACTTTGGCCGTTTGCTCACGAAGTTTACCGAGCCGCCCGGATCGGCGGGGCCAAACAAGGTAGAGTTGGCGCCACGCAGCACTTCAACACGCTCATAGGCGTAGGGTTCCTCGCGAACACCGCGCATGGAGCCCAGCGTCAGCCCGTCGCGGTAAGTAGTCGCCTGGAAGCCGCGGATCTTGAAATAATCGTTACGGTCATCAGTTGCGTAGTACTCGGTGATAACCCCTGGCGTATATTGAAGAACGTCCTCGGTGGTATTAGCGTCCCGCTGCTCAATCTCCTTTTCCGTAATGACCGACACAGAAGCGGGAGTATCGAGAATACTGGTCGCGACTTTGCCGCCCACCCACAGCTCTTGGGCCATTATCGAGTTTGCATCATCATCCGCGTAGGCCTGGGCGTTAACGATAATGGGGGAGAGACGATAATCCTCGTTACTGTCACTGCCGTCGGCTGTCTCTTGGGCACTCCCAATCATGGGAAGAGTCACCAGCGTCGTGCCGCACAAAATGGCGGTAGTGGTCTGCTGCCACCGTAATCGATTCGCATGGCATCGGACGCTGCTACTGCTATCAGTCATGTTAAAGATCCCTTGAAATGAATAAAACTGCCCTGCTCGCCTTGTGGTTTTGGTTTGAAAGACGCGGGGAGCATCAGAGCGGCTACCACGTATCAATAGTGGTAATGCCAATCATAATCATTAGTTTTAGCGGATTTCTATATTAGTGCAACGCCGGCCTATGCGCTAGCCTTTGCTAAATAACGACGTTCAACGCAGCATCAGGAGGCCTTGATGACTAACCCAGAACCCGAAACATTCCATTGCGACAGCGATGAAACGACCGGCTACCCCAACTCCCCACTGCCGGTACTGATCTACCGAGACGTTATCGACACACCTGATCCAGAGGCACGCGCCGCCACGTTCGAAGCCATGTTCAAGCGCCACGGCTGGCCGCCGTCCTGGCGCTACCATCTGTATGACTTTGACCACTTCCACTCCACCGCCCATGAGGTATTGGGCATTTTTCGGGGGCAGGCCCGTGCTCGGCTGGGCGGCCCCAACGGCCGCGAACTGATGCTTTGTGAAGGGGATGTACTGGTGCTGCCCGCAGGCGTTGGGCATGCCAGCCTGGAGGCGGACGATGACTTCTGTATGGTAGGCGCCTACCCACCAGGCCAAAAGCCGGAAATAGAGCGCGGCGACCCGGAACAGCTTGAAGCCGCGCTGAAACGGGTGGCAAACGTGGCGATGCCCGAAAGCGACCCGGTCGGCGGCTCACTAACATCGCTTTGGAGGTAAGACACTTAAACGGGCAGCACACTGCCCATAGAAGGTATGATTCCTAGCCAACACTTCACACCAACGAGGAGTCCCTATGCCCGCTTATGTGGTGATGATCAAAGAGCACACCCACGACAGCGACGAAATGGAGCGATACAGCGAAAAGGCCAAAGCCGCCCGCGAAGGCCACGACCCGGAACCCCTCGCGTTTTATGGTGATTTCAAAGTGCTCGAAGGCAGCGCCATGGAAGGGGCGGTGATTTTACGCTTCCCCGATATGGCCGCCGCCCGCGCCTGGTACCAAAGCCCGGCCTACCAGGAAGCCCGTCAGCACCGTTTTCAGGGGGCCGATTATCGAGTGTTTATCGTGGATGGGATTGAAGGCGCCTGAGTAACACACCATCGTCTATCAAGAGAGGACCGCATCATGATCGCGTCACGTGAAGACCTCGACGCCATCAAGCAGGCGTGCCATTCGATGGTCACGAGGAGTTCAGGCCTCTCTGCCGGGGCGGCGATCATTCCCATCCCCGGGGTGGATATTGGCTCAGATGTGGCCATCTTGATGCGGTTGATACCCAAAAGTAATGAAAAATTTGGCTTATCGCCTGAACAAATCGAAAGCCTGGATACCGAATCCAAGCTCTTTGTAATGACCGCCATCTCCAACACCGGCAGCAAGCTGGCCGGGAAATACATCACCAAAAAGCTCATCGTGACGGTGCTCAACAAGATGGGCATCAAGGTCGCCGCGAAAGGCGTGACGAAGTTCGTCCCGCTTATCGGCAGCGCCGTGACAGGCAGCATTAGCTTCACCGCCACGAAGGTGATGGGCAACTATCGTAGATGGCATCTTCGAGGGCCTCATCGGCAAGGGCATACCACTGTTGCAGGAAGTAAATCCGCAGCATGCACTCCAAGCCGGTTGGCGGCCGGCCCCGCTTGCCTGCCGAATTCGGAAAGTAGGACGGCGACAGTGCGTCGATCAGGTGTTGCCATGGCACCAGAGCATTCATCTGGGCCAGGAACCGCTCTCGGCGGGTGACCTTCGCCGAGGCTAAAACCGCATGGATGTGCCAGTGCCCGACCAACATCACCCATGAGCACCTCTCTTGCCTGGGTGGCTACCAAGCATCAGAAACACTGCCACAGACAGCAGGGCGATGAGCATTGCAGCGGCCGTCAACAGAATCGAATGCGTGGTAGAGAATGCCGCCTTCGCGGCCGTGATGAGCACGTCAGCCTGGGCTGCGTCGAGCCGTTGCGCCACGACGATGCTGTCGCTGATCGAGCGCGTAGCCTGTGCACCGAGGGCAGACTCCAAGTGTGGAGGCAGCACAATGGTTCTGGTGTACACGCTGGTCATGAAAACCCCGAACAAGGTAATGCCAAGCCCACTGCCCAATTCATAGCCGGTGGCTTCCAAAGCCCCCGCCGACCCGCCCTTACTGGCATCCACGGCTCCCATGATCGCGATCGAGGATGCCGTCAGACCGATGCTGAGGGTCAGCCCCAGCACGGCCAGCGCTGACGGTACTGGCCAGCCAGGCGCATGGAGGTCGGCATGCGCCAGATAGGCCAGAGAGGCTGCCGCGAGCGCCATCGACATGCTGGCGACCAGCCGTAAGCCAAACCGGTTGGACAGATCGCCCGCAACGGGACCACCGACCGCAGCGGCCGCCATGATCGGTACCATGAAAACGCCCGCCTGCAACGGCGTCTTGTCCAGTACATACTGCAGCTCTTGCGCCAGCGTCAGCTCGACACCTGCCAAGGCGCCGGACGCTACTAGCGCCATCACCATGCCGGCGACGATGGCCGGATGACGAAATAGCGACAAATCCAGCATCGGCATCGCCGAACGCAACTGGATACGTGTAAACCAGGCCAGCATCGCCAAACCCAAGGAGAGCACCAACCCTACGCGCCACAGCGGCTGCCCCGCCCCCACCCCAGACTTGATGCCATAGACCACCGCGATGATACCAACAAGCAGGATCAGGGCCTGACCTAACGCCCATTTTCCTGGTGTCGTATCCTCGAGGCGTGGCAGCAGTGCATAGGCGACCGGTGCCACCACTAGCATGATGGGCACATTGATGAGGAACACCGAGCCCCACCAGTAATGTTCCAGCAAGACGCCGCCAATCAATGGGCCGACTGCCGCACCTGCGGCACCGACCGTTCCCCATAGGCCAAGCGCCATCGCGCGTTCGCGCTCGTCCTCGAAGGTCTTGCGGATGACGCCCAGAACACAGGGCATGATCATCGATCCTCCCATGGCAAGCAGCACTCGAGCACCGATCAACATGCTGGGTGTCGTCGAGAATGCCGCCAGTAGCGACGCCACCCCGAACACAACGAGACCGGTCAGCAGCACACGGCGCGTGCCGACGCGATCGGCCAACGTGCCCATCGGCACCAGCAGGCCCGCCATCAGCAACGGGTAGATGTCGATGATCCACAGCACCTCGGTGCCCGTGGCACCGAGCGCCGGCGTCAGCGAGGGCATGGCGATGTGCAGGATCGTCATGTCGATGACAACGGGCAAAAAAGCCAGCATTACGGCAAACAGGACCAGCCAACGTCTTGGGATAGCAAAAAGCATTAGACGGATGGTTCCTTGATGATGGTGGGGGCCACTATCGACGTCTCCCATCTGATGCGCCTGACGTCGCACTCTGTTCATCGCTCAGGCCGCCGCCAAGCGCCTTGTATAACGCCACCGCATTGCTGAATTCGTTGCGGCGCAAATCCAGCAGTGTCTGCCGTGACGCGTATAGCTGGCGTTGGGCATCCAGCCATTCGAGCCGACTTTCGACACCTGACCGGTAACGCAGATTGGATAGCTCAGCTCGCCGTTCGGCGCTTCCGACAACTCGCGCTTGTGCATCGATTTGACGGGCAAAGGTCTCTCGTCCCGCCAGCCCGTCGGCGACTTCCCGGAATGCGATCTGGATGGCACGTTCATACTCGACAACCGCACTCGACTTGCGCACTTCGGAGACTCGCAGCTCGGCACGCAACCGCCCATTCTGGAACAAGGGTTGAGTGATCTGCGGCGAGAAACTCCAGACACGATGCTGGCCATCGAACAGACCGCTCATGGCCGGGCTGGCATAGCCGAGCGATGCGGTCAGCGATATACGGGGGAAGAACGCCGCGCGGGCCGCGCCGATGTCGGCATTGGCTGCGACCATCAGTTGCTCCGCCTGCCGAATATCGGGTCGGCGAGTCAGCAGATCCGATGGCAGTCCTGCGGGCAGCTGCGTCATCACCGGCTGGCCTTCCAGTGGCATGGCTTCAGGCAGGTCGGCCGGCAGTTCCGCGCCGACCAGTAACCGGAGGGCGTTTCGAGCCTGCCTCACCGCGCGATTTCGGGCTTCCAGATCCGCCTCCGCCGTGGCTACCTGGCCTTCCGCCTGCACCACTTCCAGTTCACCGGTCTGCCGGGCCTGCCTGAGCAAGCGGGCCAGTTCCAGCGATTGCCGCCAATCCGCCAGCGTCCGTTCGGCAAGGTCGCGCTGTTCCAGGGCCAGTCGTTCAGTGAGATAGGCGTCAGCGACGGCCGCGACCAGCGAAATACGGGCCGCGCGACGCCCCTCCTCGCTGGCTAGATAGCGCGCCAGGGCAGCTTGCGACAGGGCCCGCACCCGGCCGAACAGGTCGACTTCGAATACGCTCAAGCCGACATTCACGCCTACCTGTTCAGTCACAATGGATGACTGAGCCGGCGTCGTTTCTCCATTGGCCGCAGTACGCTGGCGCGTGCCGCTGCCGGTAGCCTCAATGCTGGGCAAAACGGCAGCGTGCTGAATACGGTACCGGGCCTGTACGGACTCGACGTTCAGCGTCGCCAGGCGCAAATCCCGGTTATTGTGCAATGCCAGCTCGATCAGGCGCTGCAAGCGCGGATCTCGGAACATCGTGCGCCACCCGATATCGCTCGCTTGCACGGACGCGTTTTCAGATGATGCCACTGGAAAGGCGTCCGGCACGGGTGGCGCCGGTTCGATCAATTCCGGTGTCAGTGAGCATCCCGACAGAGCCAGCACGATGGGAAGAATCAAGCGCCGCATGGCATCAACGTTCCTTGTCATCATGGGGTTGCAATGATCCGGTGCGACGGGAACAACGCCAGCCATTGAAGCGTTCCTGAAGGCCCATCACGAACACGAAGAACACCGGAACAAAGAGGATCACCAGCAGCGTTCCGCTGACCATGCCGCCGAACACGCCCGTGCCTATGGCATGTTGGGTTTTGGCGCTGGCGCCAAACGCAACCATCAACGGCACCACCCCAAGACCGAAAGCGAGGGAGGTCATGAGAATCGGGCGCAGGCGCAGTCTGGCGGCCTCTACCGCCGCTTCCATCAATCCACTACCTTGCTCACGCAGCTGTTTCGCGAACTCCACGATCAGGATCGCGTTCTTGGTGGACAAGCCGATCACGGTGACCATCCCGACCTTGAAAAAGACATCGTTGGGCAGGTCGCGCAGCAACATGGCAACCACCGCCCCCAGCAGACCCAGCGGCACCACCAGGATGACCGACAGCGGAATGGACCAGCTCTCATAAAGAGCGGCCAACACCAGAAATACCGCCAGGATCGACAGCGCAACCAGCATCGGCGCCTGGGCAGCGGACTGCCGTTCCTGAAGAGACTGCCCCGTCCAGGCCACGGCGAAACCGGGCGGCAGTTGCTGGGCCAGACGCTCCATTTCAGCCATCGCTTCCCCTGTGGAGGTGCCCGCCGCCGCACTGCCGGAAATGCTGGCGGCGGGATAGCCCAGGTAGCGCACCATTTGCAGCGGCGTTTCGTCCCACACTGGCATGACCATCTCTGACAAGGGCACCATGTCTCCCCTGCTGTTTCGTACCTGCAGCTTGAGCACGTCGTCGACCTGCATGCGTGCGGCCGCATCCGCTTGCATAATCACCTGCTGCATCCGGCCCTCATTCGGAAAATCGTTGATGTAGGACGACCCCATCGCGGTCGACAGAATTTCACTGATGTTCGCGAACGAGACGCCGAGCGCTTCGGCCTTCTGGCGATCGATATCAAGACGAATGCTCGCTCCCTCGGGAAGCCCGTCGGAATAGACGTCGCTGACTGCCTTGCTGTGCGCCGCCAGTTCAAGAAGCTTCGTCTCGGCAGCCTTGAGGGCCGCCGGCCCCTGGTTGCGCCGGTCCTGCAGGAACATCGTGAAACCGGATTTGGTGCCCAGTTCATCGATGGCCGGCGGCAACATGCTCATCACCGTCCCTTCGTTCAGTTCACCCATGGCTTGTTGCGCCAGTTCCGCTTCGCCCGCCGCCGTGGCGCCGTCGCGCTGTCCCCAGTCCTTTAGGGTGGTGAACGCCAACGCCGTATTCGCGCCGGACCCCGAGAACCCGAAGCCCAGAATCGACATATTCCCGTCCACCGCAGGGCGCGACATCACGTACGACTCATACGCCTTGACCACGTCCAGGGTACGCTCGCTTGTGGCATTGGCGGGCAACTGGATGCTGGTCATGAAATAGCCTTGATCCTCTTCCGGCAGAAAAGCCGAAGGCAACTGACGGAAGGCGAACACCAGCACGCCCGCGATGACCACAAACACCAGCATGACCCGACCGCTGCGGGCGACCAGCCTCCCCACACGCGATTCGTAACGGCCGGTCATACGATCAAGCGCCTGGTTGAACCAGCCGAAGAAACCGCCTTTGTCGTGGTGCCCCGGCTCAATGGGCTTGAGAAGGCTCGCGCACAGTGCCGGCGTCAACGTCAGGGCCAGAAACGCCGAGAACAGAATCGAGACCCCCATCGCCAGCGCGAATTGCTTGTAGATCGCGCCCACCGAGCCACTCGAAAAGGCCATGGGAATGAACACCACCGTCAGTACCAGCGTGATGCCCACCACCGCGCCAGTGATTTCCTTCATCGCCTTGATGGTGGCGTCCTTTGGCGACAACCTTTCCTTGGCCATGATGCGCTCGACGTTCTCGACCACCACGATCGCGTCATCGACGATGATGCCAATCGCCAACACCATGCCGAACATCGTCAGGACGTTGATCGAGAAACCCGCCAGCAGCATTACCGTGAACGTCCCCAGCAACGCGATCGGCGCCACCAGCGCAGGGATCAGCGTGTAACGGATCTTCTGCAGGAACAGCAACATCACCAGAAAGACCAGCACCATCGCCTCGACGAGGGTATGGATGACCTTCTCGATGGAAACCTTGACGAACGGAGCCGTATTGAAGGGAATCGAATAGTTCATGCCCGCCGGCAAGCTTTGACTTAACTCGGCGAGCCGAGCCTGTACACCTTCGGCGGTACGGACCGCATTGGCGCCGGGTGCCAGCTGTACAGCCGCTGCCGTGGCCGGCTGGCCATCCTCGCGATTGGAAAAACCGTAGGATTGGGCGCCCAACTCAATGCGAGCCACATCACCCAAGACCACTTTGGAACCGTCGACATTCGCGCGAAGGACGATGGCGGCGAACGCTTCCGGCGTCTTCAATTGCCCTTGCGCGGTCAACAGCGTGGTGACTTTTTGTCCTGGCACGGCCGGAGACGTCCCCATACTGCCCGGCACGATCTGTGCGTTCTGCTCCTTGATCGCATCGGAGAGATCGTTGACCGACAAGTCATAAGCAATCAGCTTGTCCGGGTCTATCCAAATCCGCATCGCCTGCTCGGCACCGAACAGCTGCACACGACCGACTCCGTCGATGCGTCGCAACTCCTCGACGATATTGCGTGCCATATAATCGTTGAGAGCGAGCTCATCAAAACGGCCATCATCGGAATTCAGCCCCACGATCATCAGAAAACTGGATGACGCCGATTCGACGCTCAGCCCATCCTGTCGAACCGCTTGCGGTAACCGAGGCTCGATCGCCTTGAGCTTGTTCTGCACATCCACTTGCGCCAGCTCCGGGTCGGTGCCTGGCTTGAAGGTGGCGGTAACAGACGCCGAGCCGGAAGAATCCGCCGACGACTCGAAGTACAGCAGCTTCTTGACGCTGGACAGTTCACGTTCGATGAGACCGAGCACGGCATCGTTCATGGTCTTCGGCGTGGCACCAGGATAAGTCGCGGTGATGGTCACCGAAGGAGGCGCGACCGAGGGGTAGTGAGAGACCGGCAACTTCGGAATGGCCATCACGCCCAGCAAAACGATGAACAGCGCGACCACCCATGCAAAGACCGGACGCTGGATAAAAAACTGCGGCATTTCGAGTACTCCGAAAACTCAGAAAGAGGATGCCGCCGAGGCACTCGGTGACACGGACATCTTCACGTCGCGGGCGTTGACACGGATGCCGTCGGAAAGACGCGCCGTCCCCTCGACCACGACGTTTTGCCCTTCTTTCAGTCCCGACCGAACCCGATAGCTCCCATTCGTCAACTCCCCAAGTTGCACCGCCACCATTTTCACCGTATCGCCGGCATCGACCACCCAAACGTAGGGCTTCCCCCCGATCCGCACCACGGACTGTTGCGGCACCGTCAACGCATTGGCATAGCTTGCAGAGGGCACCCGGGCGCGCACGAACATACCGGGGAGAAGACGATGCTGCGGGTTGTCCACAATCACACGCAGCAAGACACCTCCCGTACTGGCATCCACGTTGATACTCGAAAAGAGAACGCGTCCGGTGACATCGTAGGGCGTGCCATTGCTACGCAAGATGTTGACCGGTAGCCCTTTTTCGAGGGAGGCGTGCGTCGCTAGCGTGTCTTGTAGCGTTTCGAGCGAGGAAGCCGGGCGCTGAATATCGACATACACCTTATCGATCTGCTGTACACGGGCCATTGGCTTACTATCGCTGCTGGCGACAAGCGCACCCTCCGTGACCAGTTCCTGGTCGATGCGCCCGGCAATGGGCGATTTCACCGTGGCGAATTCCAGGTCGAGACGGCGGCGCGACAGCGTGGCGCGCGCCTCGGCAACGTCAGCGGCTGCCGTCTGACGTTTGGATACGGCATCGTCATAGACCTGACGGCTGATCGCCTCTGCCCTGACAAGGGGCTCCAGTCGGGCAGCGTGCTTACGTGCACTCGCCAGCTCGGCCTCGGCTTTCTGCAAGGCCGCTTCCGCGGTTTCCACCTCGGCACGGAACGGCGCCGGGTTGATTTCGAACAATGGCTGACCGGCTCGTACGCCTTCCCCCTGTTCAAAAAGTCGGCGCTGAACGATCCCGCTGACCTGAGGGCGAATTTCCGCCAGGCGAAAGGGTGCCACCCGGGCCGGCAAGTCCTCGGTCAGCTCCAGGCTGACAGGCGCTATCGTGACGATGGAGACGCGGGGAGGAGGTGAATCGACTTCCTGCCCAGCAGGCCCGCAACCGACCAAAACGGCCAGCAACATGGCACAGAAGACAAAATTCCGGCATAAATGTCGGATTTTCATGGATTTATCTCCTTCAGGCACGGGCAGACTTTCTGCCTGCAAATGGCATGAAGGGAACTATATCCATGAGGAATGGCGTTTACGTCGATATTGTGTGTAGATACGATGGAGATAATAATAAATCTTTTATCGGGCTCTCCATGACCACCACGAATCAGCTATCCTCTGCCTCGTCCGACTCCCAAGCCCTGGTTCTCATCGCCGAAGACGAGCCTGAGATCGCCGATATTCTACAGGCCTACCTGAGACGTGCGGGGCTGCGGACCCTTTGCGCCGAAGATGGACGTAAGGCATTGCAGATGCACTTATCCATGAAACCGGATATCGTGCTGCTTGATGTGAAAATGCCGAAACTGGATGGCTGGCAGGTGCTGTCGGAGATTCGCCATCGTGGAGGAACCCCTGTCATCATGTTGACCGCGATGGATCAGGATATCGACAAACTGATGGGCCTGCGTTGCGGTGCCGATGACTATGTCGTCAAGCCATTCAATCCAGCCGAAGTCGTCGCCCGCACTCAGGCAGTATTAAGGCGCACCATGGGTGATGATGGTCACCAGCCTAGTATCCTGAGAGTCGCCCCCTTCGAAATCGACCTGGACCAGCATGAAGCCTGCGTACAGGTGGCGGACGAGTTGCACAGCCTCCCACTGACGCTCACCGAATTCAGATTATTGACACATCTTGCGCGTTCACCCAAGAAAGTGTGCACCCGCGCCGAGCTATTGGCTGCCTGTCTGCCCGAAGGCGATGCGCTCGAGCGCACGGTAGATAGCCATATAAGCAAGCTGCGTAAAAAACTGGAAGAACTCGGATTGAAAGGTATTCCCGTCGGCATACGCGGTGTCGGGTACCGCCTGTGGAGTGCGGAATGAAACTCATTGGATTGAGCCGCACAATCGCGTTGACAATGGCAGCGATGGCTTTTGGCATAACGCTGTTAGTCGTGGTGACCTCTTATGTTTTCTATTTCATTACCTTCCGTTTTTGGCAGGGGTCGATTAACGAACCCAACATGTTCCCGTCGGGGCTAGAGTGGGCTTGGCTCGTTAGCACTACGCTGGTTGGGCTGGCGTTCGCCGTGATAGTGGGCATGCACTTGGCACGTCGCATTCTGGTTCCCCTAAACTCCGTAACAGAAAGCATGCGCCGCGTCGCGCAAGGCAACCTGGACGTACGCGCCACGACGGGTGATCGCTCGTTAGGCGAAGCCGCCGTGTTAGCCAACGACTTCAATGCCTTGGCAGACCAATTACAGCGTATGTCCAAGGAAATGACGTTCTGGAATGCGGCTATTGCCCATGAGCTGCGTACGCCCGTTACTATTTTACGCGGGCGTCTGCAGGGTTTGGCAGAAGGTGTATTCCCCCCCGAAAAACCCCAGTTTCAAAGCCTCCTTACCCAAATCGACGGCATGGCACAACTGATTGAAGACCTTCGCGCCGTAAGCTTGGCCGAAAGCGGTCATCTGAACCTTGAGGTCAAGCAATGTGATCTTTCGACTGAAATTGAATCCGTCGTGGAATTTTGTAGACACACCCTAAGCGCATCAAATCATTATCCAACCCTTGATCTGCAATCTGGCGCTGTGTACTGCGACCCTTTCCGTATTCGTCAGGCATTGCTTGCGTTGCTGGAAAACGCTCGCCAGCACGCATCACCAGGGTCGCTTATCATCCAAACGCGCCAGGACGACGGCTGGTGTGTTTTGCGTGTTATGGATTCCGGCCCTGGTATTCCTCAGGAATATGCTACTCAGATTTTTACGGCATTCCGGCATGCGCGGGATGCTGGCAGCGGTATGCCGCGAGACAAGCAAGGAAGTGGGCTCGGATTGGCGGTGGTGGCGGCTATCGCCAGAGCCCATCATGGCGAGGCTAAATGCTACCCCTCTGATGAGGGTGGATCTTGTTTCGAATTGCGCTGGCCTACTCCATCACATAGGGCGTGATGACATAGCGCGTGATTGCTGAATGGTCGGCGCCTATCCACCAGGCCAAAAGCCAGAAATAGAGCGCGGCGACCCGGCACAGCTCGCGGCAGCAAAAGACCGGGTGGCTGCCGTTGGCTTACCCGAGGATTCTCCGGTAGGTGGGTCTCTAGCAGAGTTGTGGGGGAAAGCTATTTAGAATACAAGGCCCTGCAGACAAGTACCCACTGAACCCTCACTTATCGCCCCCTCTGCTGTCCGGTACACGGCCGTTGCCTAGGCAGAGCGATGCTTCGCAACGTGGTACTACAGCTCACGGCTCCACACCTGACCGACAAGATCCTTACCGAAGCTGTGATGGGGCGTTTCCTCAACCAGTTCGAAACCCGCCCTTTCATAGATCTTTCGCGCACCGACAAGAACACTGTTTGTCCACAAGATGATTTTTTTATAGCCAGCTTGGCGGGCGAACCTTAGGCATTCATCGACGAGACGACCGCCTATTCCAAGACCTCGGGCGCAGGGATCGACATAGAGTAATCGCAGCTTTGCGGTCGCTTCGTCTTCCCTAACGACGAACACGGAGCCAACGACACTTCCTTGCTTCTCGACGACCCAGCACCGTTCCCATTGCGGGTCATAATCACGCAGATACTTGGCGACGATGTCTGCTGTCAGTGCTTCATATTCACTGTTCCAGCCGTACTCCTGGGCATACAGAACCGCCTGTCGATGGACGATCCATTCCATATCGCCCGGCTGCGGATCGCGCAGCATGTAGTTAGAATCGGTATCGCCAAGCAGGCTCTCGATTTGATGCATCGCCTCGATCAACTGGTTTTGCTCTGGCTCCGAAAGCCGCTTGAGCATGGCAACAACTTCGCGTTGCGACGCATCACTCAACGGCAGGTAAGTTTCCCGCCCATGATCAGTCAATTGCAGCTGCGCCGCCCGGCGATCGGAGGGCAAGGGGATCCTGGTGATGAGCCCCTTCTTCTCGAAGCCTTTCAGCACCCGGCTCACATAACCGGCATTGAGCCCCAGCTCCCGGCAAATATCCGAGCTGGTAAGCATCGGCCGATGCGCCAGCTCATACAGAATGCGCACCTCCGTTAGCGAGAATGGGCTTTCCAGCAGATGCTCGTGCAGTACACCGATCTGTCGCGTGTAGAAACGGTTGAAGCTTCGCACCATTCCGGCTCGCTCATGCAAGCGTTGTTCTGCGGCCATGTAAAGACCTCCAATTAGTTGCTTTAAGCACATAATTAATTGCTTAAAGCAACCATGTCAACAAGGTCTCATAAGAAACTACTGACAAAAGAAATGAAGTTCACTCGACTGCGCGACGACCTGCATATCAAGCGCCCCGCATCTCCCAAGCAAGCAACACTCAATGAACAAACACCATTACCGCCAGAACCAACGACAGCAGTAACAGGTACACCCTGGCATGGATGCGATCAGGAATGCGCCCGATCCATATCGACGCCAGGCGAATACCGAGCCATGAGCCTATCGCTAACACCAGCAACGCGCGCAGATCCACATAGCCCGCATACCAGGCACCAAAAGCAGTGCCACTTGCCGACAGCAACACATACGTCGCGGTGCCACTTACCGCCATCGGCAACGATAACGGATTAGCCATTGCTGTGGCCGCTGTCATGCTCGCACCTCTTCGGCGCATGAGCGGAACTGTCATCACGCTACCGCCAACACCTAGCAAGGCGGCGACAGCGCCAATGAATGTCCCCGTCGTTGCTGTTACCAGATGCCCCATGGGGCGTATATCACCACTTGCCTGATGCAGAAAACCGGGCCGAAGCACAGCATCCATAATCGTGATGCCCAGATAGCCGACAAAGACCCAGCGCACCCACTCCCCACTTAACGACACGGCGGCTGCCGCGCCAAGCACAGCCCCCATGGCGATATAGCCGACCAGCGGGCGCACCAGATACCACTGCACAGTCCGCCGCCGATGGTGACGCCATGTCGCTAATGATGCAGCAAACACCATCAACGCCGTCGAGGTGGCCACCGCGATATGCATGGCCGCTTGACCGATCCCACTATCCGGCCCATGAACAGAAATCAGTAAGGTATACAGCAAAGGAACTACCACAAACCCACCACCGAAACCAAACAGCACAGTGGTGACTCCCGCCAACCCGCCACAAAGAAGCAATATGCTATACACCGGCACTCTCCTAATTAATCCAACAGGAGGAACGATATTCCGGCAAGGGCTGGCCGACATTAGCCATTTGGACAATAATCAGTGTGTTTCGGCCAAGTTGACGATAATGCTCAATACTCCCCTGTCAGACGTAGATCATGTAGCACGGCCCCTGGTAGCCATCGGCACTGACTACCGCCCTGGCACACTGCTCGACTTTCATACCCATCGCCGTGCCCAGTTTCTGTATGGGATGACAGGTCTTATGGAAGTCGACACGGATGACGGAACATGGATGGTGCCGCCCTTCAGCGGCGTCTGGCTGCCTGCGGGCAAGCGCCACCAGGTGCGCATGAATGGGGTCAGCACCCGCAGTCTGTATATCGAGCCGCACGCAGCGCCACGCCCCTCTCGCAACTGTGAGGTGCTGGTCGTGACGCCCCTCTTGCATCACCTTCTACTCGCCTCCGCCAATATACCTGCGCTCTATGACGAAAACGGCCGTGATGGCGCCCTGGCACAACTACTTCTGCACGAGCTTCAACTGGCCACATCACTGCCGCTGTTTGCGCCTCTGCCCCACGATCCCTCACTGGCCACTCTGTGCAGAGAGTTTCTTGGCAAGCCTCACATCCATAGCCTTCCAGAGGACTGGGCCCGGCAGTTGCATCGCAGCCAACGCACCTTTAATCGGCTATTCCGTCAGCAGACCGGTATGTCTTTTGCCGTATGGCGCCAACAGGCCTGTCTCATGGCGGCTCTCCCCAAGTTGCTGTCCGACAGTTCCGTTACCCGAACCGCGCTGGAACTGGGCTACGAAAGTCCAGCCGCTTTCTCCAGCATGTTTCGCAAGGTACTCGGCCAATCCCCCACGGCTTTCGTCCGGGCGGCTAGCCGCCAAAAGGGATAACTGTCTCAACAGACCTGGGAACACTTCCAGGGCGCCGACTATCGAGCCGTTGCCCAAACAGTTCGGTTGCCTCGCCTTTGGGCCTTGCGAGTCATCAGTTACCCATGATCTTGGCATTTTGCTCACACAGGTCCATAATGAGCACTTAAAGATCCATTTGCGACCTAATGGGTCTTAAAGAACTCAAATAAACGGAATGGCGATGAAACGGGCACGCAGCTACTCTCGCGTTACGAAGCAGGCGCTCTCAATCTTTGGCAAGTTGATCAAGGCAGGCCGTTTGGAGCGCAAACTGACGGCTACCGAACTGGCGGAACGCGCAGGTATCACCCGCAAAACCCTCCGCAATATCGAAAACGGCGAAGCCGGTTCTGAGATCGGCACCGTCTTCGAGGTTGCCGTCCTCGTCGGCGTCCGTTTGTTCGATGTTGATGACCAAACACTTGCAGTGCATAGCGCCCACCTCGAAGAAAAACTAACACTGCTACCTAAGAGCGTTCGCCCTAGTAAGCAGGAGGTCGATGATGATTTCTAAGCTTACTGACTACAAAGAAGCCTATGTCTGGATTTGGCTGCCGGGAGAAACACAACCCGTCGTGGCTGGCCGCATCACAAAGCAAAGGGGCACCTACGCTTTCAACTATGGCGCTAGCTATCTGGAGCGTGATGACGCGATACCCATCTATAACCCAGAGCTTCCACTTCGCCGCGGCCTGATCGAACCGGCCGCTGGCTTGGCAATGGCCAGTTGCCTTCGTGACGGCTCGCCCGACGCTTGGGGCCGCAGGGTTATCATCAACCGTCTGATGGGTGCCAAGGCCGCCGAGACGGAAACCAGCGACATCGACGAACTGACCTACTTGCTTGAGTCGGGATCGGACCGAATCGGTGCCCTCGATTTTCAGCATTCCGCCACGGAATACGTTCCCCGCCTCAAGACAGAAGCGTCCTATGAGCAATTGCTTGAAGCGGCCGAGCGGATCGAGCAAGGCGCCCCGCTGACGCCAGCGCTCGATCAGGCGTTGAACCACGGCACATCGATCGGCGGCGCCCGGCCGAAAGCCCTGATCGATAACGGCGATCACAAAACAATCGCCAAGTTCTCGTCGAGCACGGACATTTACAGCGTCGTGAAAGCGGAATTTATCGCCATGAAGCTCGCGGCTTTATGTAACCTCAATGTTGCCCCTGCCTCAATGATCTCAGCGGCTGGCAAAGACGTTCTGCTCATCGAACGCTTTGACCGCCTCAAATCAGAAGCTGGCTGGCAGCGCAGAGCGATGGTTTCAGCTTTGACGATGCTCGGCCTTGACGAAATGATGGCGCGTTATGCGTCTTATGAAGACCTTGCCGAGATCATCCGTCACCGCTTCACCGACCCAAAGGAAACGCTGAAAGAGCTCTACGGACGGATCGTTTTTAATATCCTATGCGGTAACACGGACGACCATGCCCGCAACCATGCCGCATTCTGGGACGGCGAGATGCTCACCTTGACCCCTGCCTATGACATTTGCCCCCAGGGGAGAACCGGCAACGAGGCGACACAGGCGATGCTGATCAAAGGTGAAAACCGTATGAGCACGCTGCACAGTTGCCTCGCGGCCGCGCCTGATTTCTTGCTCAATGACATAGAAGCCAAGCGCATTATTGAAAACCAGCTCGCAACGATTGCCAGTGAATGGAATGAGCTCTGCGAGGAAGCCAAGTTGACCGAGACCGACCGGAAGCTCTTTGCCGGCCGGCAGTTTTTGAACAGCTATTGCGTTGAAGGCTTGGGGGCCGAACAGAGCCCGTTACGTGAAGGCTTTGAGTCTGCTCGCGCGCAGTTGCTCGGTTAAAAAGGTGACCCGTTGCGTTGTTTTCAAACATGCATGTGCTGATTATGGTTAATATTCGGCTCATGATTAGGATTAGTTTCAGTAGTATACATACGCATCGGCCCTCGCTTGCTGGCTCTCTTGCCTTTCTTGTCAGCCATACCTATATTCATATTTGTTACTTTTGAATATAGGAAGCACATCATGGCAACGACCAGCCTTAGCCTCGGAGAGCACTGGGAAGTCTTTATCAGAAACGAGGTCTCCAGCGGTCGCTACGGCTCCGCAAGTGAGGTTGTGCGTGACGCGTTGCGTGCCATGGAGGAGCGCAAAAGCAAAATTGAAGCGCTACGTACTCATCTAGCCCAAGGTGCCGAGCAAGCAAGGGCTGGTGAATTCGTGGATGATTTCTCGATGGATTCACTCATCAATGATTTGGATAGAGAAACGTAATGCCCACGTTTCATATCACACCTAGAGCGAGAGACGATTTAAAGAATATTGGCCGCTATACGGAGCGGCAATGGGGCAAGAGCCAACGTAATATCTATCTAAAAGATTTTGAAAAACGATTTCACTGGCTCGCAGAAAATCCACTATTAGGAAAATATCGCTCGGATATCAGCGAGAGTTATTACAGCTACCCCCAGGGCCAGCACGTTATCTTTTACCTGATTGGCCAAGGGGGCATTGAGATAATCGGCATTCCTCATAAAGAGATGGATATCGTCTCTTATTTTCTGCCTGATTGATCAGAGCCAATCATTTTGATACTGGGACACACTGGCGGGCAACCGAACAGAGCGCAGATGAACAGCTTTGGCGACAGTACTGATTGTGGCGGGAAGTGGTTAAACAACCACAACCGTAGGAATAGCAAACAGCCTAGCTATTAGCCTAGATATCAGACCAAACCCTAGCATCACCTCTCACCCAACACCTCACGCAGCCAACCAAGTAACGCTTCGCTGCCTGCGCGTTGAGGTGCACCCTGCCGAGTGTATAGGGCGATGGCATCATGCTGAGGCAAGCTCTCCGCCACCGGGCGGATCAGCTCACCACTTTCAATCATACGCTGCGTCGTCCGCCGCCATCCCAAGGCAATACCGTGACCAGCAACAGCCGCTTGAAGCAGCAGCGGGTAACTGTCGAAAACGGCACCCTCTGCTGATGAGGGTTCAAAGTACCCCATGGCACGAAACCAGTCATCCCACTCCAGCCAATCCGGCGGTTCAGCGTGGTGGTGCAGCAATCGATGGTTGAGTAACGCATTGAGACTCAGCGGCGGGGAGGCCCCGTTCAGGTAAGCGGGGCTGCAGACCGGAAAGATCTCGTCCTCGGCGCTAAACACCAATCGATGGCTGCCGCTGGGTCGTCCGTTGGTTTGCAGTGCAATGTCGAAGTTGCCACTAAATTCGGTAATCGGCCTTGTCGACGTCGCCAGCTGTATCTCAATTTCAGGGTAGCGACGATTAAAGTCAGCCAACTGAGGCATCAGCCAATAGAACGCTTCGCATAACTGGCAGAACAATACGACGCGCTTATCGTCGGGGTCGCCACGTAATTCCTGAGCGCCCGTGGCGATACTTTCCAGCGCCTGGGAGACCGTACGGCCAAACTCACGCCCCTCACGGGTAAGAAACACCCCGCGATTACGGCGCTCGAAAAGCGTCACACCAAGGTCTTCCTCCAGCGCACGGATCTGTCGGCTGATAGCCGCCTGGGTCAGGTGGAGCTCATCCGCCGCGCGTGAAAAACTCTCAAGCCTGGCCGCTGCCTCGAAGGGGCGCAGCGTCGCCAGTGGTGGAAGAGACTTGATGAAATTATCCATAATCTGAGCTCATGCATCGTAACGTATAAGTCGTTTGAAGCACTGCGAGAGGCAGCGGCATTCTAGAGCGGAATTCATCACTGGAATGCGCCAATGAAGGCCACCCCTGAACACGAAGATAATATCCTACAGGGCATAAGCCTTATCGTGGGGGCTGTCTTTCTGCTGGCGTTGACCGACGCCCTGGTTAAGTATCTGAGTGCCAGTATGTCGTTATGGCAACTCTATGTCATCGCCTCAACACTATCGCTACCGATACTACTTGGGTTGCTTATTGGTCATTCCGGAGCCCGTCCCAATGTAAAATCGCCACGTTGGGTGGCAATCAGAAGCTTGCTTCTATTGCTGATGTGGATAGCCTACTACACAGCTCTACCGCTGATTCCCCTCTCGGTGGCGGCGGTCGCCATTTACACCACGCCGCTGTTTATTGCCGTGCTGGCTGCTTTTGGGGCGGGCGAGTATCTCTCGCGGTTGGCATGGTTAGGCATCTTCTGCGGTTTTCTGGGTGTGGTGGTGGTATTACGCCCCGGCGACGACACCTTCACCCCTGCCACCCTTCTACCGATGCTCGCCGCCATCTTTTATGCGCTGGCTATGCTGGTGACACGCCACCACTGCCAAACAGAGCATCCTTTCATACTCACCTTGGGACTAAATCTAGCCTTTCTTACGGCAGGCAGTGTTTTCAGTGTGCTGGTCGCCATCAACAGCACCGCATCGCTCGCTGAACGCGCGCCCTTCCTGTTTACCGGTTGGCAACCGCTTGATGCCACAACGCTTGCGATCATCGGCGCATACGCCCTACTGCTGATTACTGTGAATACCGGTGTCGCCAGGGCTTATCAAATTGCCCCTTCGGCGTTGATTGGCACCTTTGATTACGCCTACCTCATCTTTGCCAGCCTTTGGGGCTACCTGCTATTCAGTGAAGTGCCCGATGCCATGACTTGGCTGGGTATGGGCATGATCTTAATGAGCGGTTTAATGGTGTTGCGCCAACGGCATACCTAAACGATGCTCAAACAGGCGAACCATCAGCGGTGAACTCTCCGGAATGTCCAGGTAGTTCATCGTTCATACTTTACAAGCACATTTTCAGGCTCTTCGACGTTGGGTGTGGAATTCCCGTATCAACTAGATGATCCACCACAGAAAGCAGATATGGAGTATTAAATTTGGTTCTGGCTAACTGAGCAGTGCCTCAAGTTCGCGTCGTTGAGCCGCATGCTTGGTACCGTTTTCGTTCTTAAGCTTTTCCAGATTGATGAGCTTCCAGCGCACGGCTGGCAGGTCCGCCGCCTGAGGGCGATCAATGGCATCAAAATCTGGGGAACACATCCTCCTTTGCAACATGCGGGAGAATGCGCACAAGTAGTTCGACCTGTGCTTGATAGGTTTCATGCGCCATCTCTGGCCTCCGCCGTTACAAACGCTTCAGGCACCATGATGCGATAGCGCGGATGTATCTTGCCCCCTTTCACCAGTGCGCGATCGCCACTGCCAAGGTTGAACTCTGCAGGATCGAGGCGCTTGCGCCAAGGATGGTCGTGACGATCCGCAAAGACAAAGAACAGCCGCTTGACCTTGATTTTCTTGCAACTGTGCAGCAACGCCGACAGTACTTTCGGCCGCAGTGTCGTCAAGCTCTCGAACACCATATCAAGGTTATGAAAACTTTCATGATTGGGTAATTCGTCCATGACTTCCATGACCGCCCGTTCAGGTGCCGACATCTTGAGCGTCCAGTCCCATGGCAACGCGTCTTCATCGTTGATGTTATTTTTAGCAAGCCCTACTAACGGGTCAGCGAACAGTGAGGTGCTGCGGGTCACGATGGGTGCGTTTAGCAGCTTGCTGAGCCAGTTGGGTGTGGCGTCGCCATATACCCAGACAGGCGCACTGCTGCCCAACCGCAGATAGTGATCGTAGCCCTGTTGGGCAAGTGCTGTTGTGCCACCGACATAGCTGTCGTAACCCATTATATGCTGCATGGATAGCAGGCAGGTTTTCCAATCAATTGGGGCCGACGTTGTTGTGTTCGGCGCGGGGCGTCGGAAGACGCCGCGGTTAACACGCTCCAGCCAGCCGTTATCAACGTATTTGCGAGCAAGGAAACGGCTGACACCGTGGCGTTCAAGCCATGCAGTATCGACCATGTACCCTGACGGTATGGCTTCAAGCATTCGCTTTAGTATTGCTTCTTTATGTGTACTCATGGTTCACAAATTAGCATTTAACTAAAGAAACCGCCACAACACCTCTTTGTTATCATCATATTTTGTGTACTTTTAGTTCACAAATAACTTATTTATTAAAGAACCGCGGCAAGGTGGGTCGCCAGCTTAACCGCCGTTAAAATCAGCGCCCGCTTGTACCCTAGATATGACCGAACTCCGGGAGCGCAGGGCAAACCCGCCTCCTGCAATAGCTCGATTTATGTCAGTTTGCGGATATCAAATACGAACGAGACGGCAGCAAGTCAAAACCGGAAGCGCCGCCTACTTTGAATATATGAATCTTCTGGAGACTGGCAATGGAACAACTAACAGGTGGCTGTCTCTGCGGTAAGATCCGAATCGTGGCCAATGGAGAGCCGCTCCGGGTAGGTATTTGCCACTGTATGGATTGTCGCAAGCATCACGGGGCGCTTTTCTATGCGGCGGCGGATTACCCCAAGCAAGCTGTCGTTATCGAAGGCGAACCACACAGTTACCGCCGGAGCTGACCGGGCCGGACGCCGATCAGTACGACATCATCGGTACCAAGACCACCTACCGGCTGGCCCAGCGGGCCTCAAGCTACGTAGTGCTCAAATACGAGCACCCGGTGTTTCGTCGTAAGGGCACGAACCAAAAACCGGTAGTCTACAACGTCTTCCAGTGGTGCCGCGATCAACTGGAACAGGGTGAACTGCTCAGCCGCGAAGCGAGCCTGCCGGTGTTAATGGAGGCTCGGTGGACACCCACCCTAAAAAATAGCTAACCGCTATTGTTCCAGTAAGCTTGATAGCGTCTTATCGTGCATGTCCTGTTTGCCTGCTGTTTGCCTGGCTTGGCCAGAGCGAACCGAGCGTCGATCGCGCCCAACCGGTCTCCGGTGCTCGCTCGACAAAACGCTGCCCTATCAACTGGTGCGCTTCCGGGCCAGGGTGCAACGCATCCGGCAGCGGCCAGCGCTGATGATCATCCGGACCATAAAGCTCGCAACCGTCAAGATAAAACAGCTGTTTGTCGGTGCTCATCCGTCGGTGGATCAACCCAGCCAACTGAGTACGGATCGATTGCAAGGTCAGCTTGCCGGTCGCGCTATCCTCATCGTTACCTGTCGCCTGAAAGCGAATCTGGCCCTGCGCCAACGCCTGGGCGTCGAATGCGCCCGGCCCCGGTGTGGTTTCGTGAATCGGGCAATACAGCGGTGATATCACCAACAGCGGCGTATACGGTTGCCGGTCACGGATCACATCGAGGAATCCCAGCACCGCCGGTCCAAAGGCACGCGCCCGCATCACATCGCTGTTCACCAAGTTGATACCCAGCTTCAAACTGATCAGGTCGGCTTCGCTCTGGGCAATTACCCGAGCGATAAAGGGATCCAGTAATGCACTGCCGCTGAAACCGAGATTGACCAAATCGAGCCCCGTCTGCATCGCCACCTGCGCCGGCCAGATGCCCGCGGCACTGGCGGCATTGGAACCCTGGCTGATAGAGCTGCCGTAATGTAACCAGATGGGTTGGTCCGATTCGGCATCGGTCAGCAATTCAGCATCGCTGCGCAGGTCGAACAGTTCAACGGTTTCGTTGTACGGCAGCCAGATGTCGACCTTTTTGTCGCCCTCGGGCAAACCATCAAAACGCAAACTGTTGATGTCGCCGCTTTGCTGGTGAGTCTTGCCGCTGCTTAGATCAAAACTGATTTCCGTGGCGCTCTTCGGTGTCGCCAGAGAATAGCATTGACCGTCGACGCACAGCTCAAACTGCCCCTCGGGTCGGCGCGGCATGCCGACATAACCAAAACGGGTGACCCGGGTATTCAGCTCTATCCACCTGGCTCGGGTGCGCAGGGTAAGACGCACACCGGCTGGCATGGACTCGGCCATGGCAAGGCCCGGGTCTGAATAATAATCACGCGCCCAGTTCGGCAAGCGATGCGGCACCAAAGCCTCACCGCGATATTCAATATCGGCGGCGCCTTTGATAAAGGCGGATTGCATGGGGGTAACCCAATCGGCAGAAGACGTTGTCATCTTGGCTCCAAAGCGAAACTGGAACATGAAATCAGACCGGCCAATGTCGTAACGCTTGGTCGAGCGCGTCCAGAGTGCGTTCCCAGGAGATCTGCGCCTCGACTGCGGTGTGTGCAAAACCACCGGCCGATTCGAGTGTGGTGTAACCCAGGAAAACACTGCCCAGAAAGCGGATGGCGTGAGTCTGTTCGTTATCGCTCAGACCATAGGCTTGTAACACGGCACCCAGCATGCGCGACAACTTAACCCCAGAACTGCTGGCGGCCACGGCATCGCTCAGTGGATAACGAGCGGCGACAAAACGTCCCGGATGCGCCTGAGCATAATCGCGATAAGCGTTGGCGAGCGCGATCAACGCATTTTTACCGGAGCGGCCGGCAATGGCTTCGCTAGCGCGGTCGGCTAGCTCATCAAGCGCCAATAGCGCCAAGCGGACTTTCAGGTCTTCAGAGTTTTTTAGGTGGGAATAAAGACTGGCGACTTTGACGTCAAACCGACGGGCGAGCGCCGACAGTGTGACCTGCTCAAAACCCAGATCATCGGCCATTTCGGCACCGGCCTGAGTCAACTTGAATGCTGTTAAACCTGCGCGACCGGCCATAACACCGTCTCCTGAATCAACCGGCGTGCAGGATATCCTATAGCCATTAGGTTTTCAATTAATACTTATAGCTTCTAGCGAAAGGCTCCGGAGACACCCATGCCTTATGAGCTTCGGAATATTCGACGTGAACATTGGTTGCCACCCTTCCCTGCCGTGGAGCGATATGACCGGGATCGGGAAGATTGTGCAGGTTCAAGGGCTGCCGCTTAGGTCAGAAGGCAAGCGGGTAATACTTTTGCAATACCAGATGCTGACAGCTCAATGGAGTGTATTAATGACTGGGATCGCCTACCTACTCTATTAAAATAAAGACTCTCTCATTCTAACTAATCCGAGCAAAGCCGCGTCTACACTTGCTCTAATTGCAGCCTACTCTGCCCGACGCTTATCCTCGAAACGCTTGCGGTATAGCGTTTATCCCAAGTGCTCATCCAAGTCCCTCGGTAACGTGATCTGATAAGTCGGGTGTAGACGACCACCGGGCACCAGAACGCGTTTACCGCTGCCGAGCACCCCATCTAACGAGATTCGATTTAGCCATGCATGCTGGTGCCGATTCGCCAAGTCGAGAAACAGTCGCTTAGCCTTGATGCTGCTGCAATGGCGCAGCAGCGCCGTCACGCGCCTTGGGCCCAGTGTTGCCAAACTCTGCATAAGCGTATCCGCAGTGAAATCAGGTACCGGCCAGTCAAACGGGGGCTTGCCGCAGAACTCAAATCGACCAGACATAGACAACTGACCAAGCCAACCAGGCGGTCGAGTAGACCCGTAAATCGTTACCGTGGCAGCTCCACCGAGCCGGAGATACCAGCCAACCGCTGGCGACATAGCGCGCCACAAGGCTTCTCGAATAGCCATGCGCCTGCAGCCAGCGGCTGGAGACTAAATCAGAGTCTCCTAGGCTGGCTAGCAAGTGGTTTAATTTTGATGATTTTGCTCACTCATAGTGAACATAATGCGGCTTTAAAAAACTCTGTCCTGTGAACGCAAGGTTTACCTAAAGGACTGTTTGATCACTATAGGTGAGCCTATTAGCTATATCCTGAACCCACGATATTACGCCTGCGTAAAAAGGGGCGTTTTCAACACTCACTCAAGAGTTGCTTACCCACGGAATTCAAAGGAATGTCTGCCATCCTCTGCACATAGACGCAAAAAGGGCAGTCACTTGGACTGCCCTTTCATTGGCTAACGGCCATTCTGATGATCAGCAGCCATGCTCGATGCGTTTGTTAAGCTGGGCTTGGTTGCTTGATTATGGCGTTAGGTATCGAACTGCGGTGAAGTGACGGGTGCCTGCGTTGACGGCTCTGCCATTGCCACCTCTGCGGAGGAAAGCTGTTTCGAAGGCTTGGTTAACAAATAAATCTGAGCGCCAATGCTGATAGGCAATAGGCTGAGCCCGATTGTTTTGGCCAGTAGAAACAGCCACTTATTATCATAAAACTCGTTTATTGCCAGCCAGAGCGTACCGCCTTCGATGACGACTATCAGGCCTATACCCCAGCATAAAATTGCCGCCGTAGCATCGGTAAAACTGTTCAATCGCTTGGCGACTAGCGTGAGGATCCAGATGCCTCCCAGGACACCCAGTAGCAGCAGACAAAAGCCACCGATCTGTAATATTGAATTGCCTGCCCCGTAGTAGTACGTACCATATAGGTTATTGAGACGCCAAACCGTGATGCCGCTAATTGCGACGCCCATCACGCCGATCACCAAGTGGGCTAACAGGTAACGGCGCAAGAAAGCCAGGCAGTCCAGTTGCTTCTCCGCAGGCATGTCCGGCCGCTGGCGCATGAGCGCATGTGACGGTTCATCATCGCGAAGAGAACGTAACGTGAACCCCATGAACAGTGCCACGATGCCTATTGTTGCCAACACCACTATCGATAGTAGCGGATACCCCAACTGCTCCTCCATACCATTCGTTGCCACCCAATGGATCATTTTGGCAATAGCCCCCAATGAGTAGGTGCCGATCCCGGCGAGACTACCCCAGCCTCGGCCGAAGGCATTGATACCCACGATGATGTGCAGAACGATCAACGCGAGATCAATGGATACGTACGGGGTGAAATAGCTAGTCCAAAAATCAACGTCAGAAAAGTAGCGTGGCGTCATGTCCCATAAGAAATATTCTTGACGCCAAAGAAGAGCATTACCTACCTGTATGCTCAATAACAGGTAGGCAGCCAGCCAGTAGCGGTGCCGGTCCAGGCGCGGCTCGTTTATAGAGCGGAACCAGTAAAGTTCTTTCAAGATGTGAAACATATCATTCCCTTGGAATTACAGTGACATTAGAGGTGGGCGTACAGTTGTTGAACAGCAAAACTGATAGTGACCAACAGTCGTTAAACCGAGTTTAAAAAATTTTCCAAACTTTAAAACCTCGACCACGCCCTCCCCAATAATACTTTGTCGCTACTATCCTTTGTAGCCTAATTATAATTATTTAAATACAATGACGCTTTATGCATTTATTAAGCGCTTCGACATTGGGTGTGGAATTCGTCTGCTCTACCCATATCACCTAGACGCTCCACCACAGACAAAGATCGCGCGGATGCTGGCGATCCACGGCTGTGTGCAACTTGCCGCCGAACAGGTCTTCGAAAGAGACGATCTGCATGTCTGCATAGCCGAACTCATCTTCAACGGCTTCGAAGACGGTAAGCGTTTCAGGATCGTGCAAGATGCCGTGTGTAACCGGCGAGGTTTCGACCTTGATCTCAGCACCGCCCATGCAAGCAAGAAGATCGGGGCTTGGTGGGCGCATTTAGTGGCAGCTTGCTGAGCCAGTTGGGTAGGCCTACTGCTACCGCTAGCCAAATCAAACAAATCAAATCAAATCAAATCAAATCAAATCATGAGCCGAGTATCGGTATGCTGAGTCATCTCACTCAGCACATGTCGGCCTACCTGATTCAACGGCTGCTTTTTAGGCCAGAAGGCAATCAGGTTCCGGTAACGTCGGGGGGATAACGGCAACGTCACCACGTTGGCCGTCGGCTTATTATTTAACGCCAATGTGGGCACCAGGCTCACGCCCACATCTCCAGCGACCATCTGCAATAACGTTCGCGTATCGCGTACCCAGAAATCCACCTGGAAGGTATCGACCTCCTCCAACGAGTGAGCAAATATCTGCTGGATCAGCGCCTCACAACCGCCTGACGACATAACAAGCGGGTGCTCCGACAGTTCCGCCACCGTCACGCTGGCTTGTTTGCTGAGTGGATGGCTTGCGGGCAGCACGGCAACAATTTCGTCCTTCTTTAATAGCTGCCAATCAAAGTGCTCACGCCAGTAAGTGAGATTCAGCTGGGTGACATCGGTTGTGACGCCCATATTGATCACGCCGCTTTCCACCCACTCCTTTATCTCTTCCTCCATGCCTTCCAGAACCAGGCTGACGGCATCCGGGTAGCGGCTCGTAAAGCTCGCAAGCAGGGGCGACAACCAACCAGATAATGCGCTAGGAATAACGCCTATTTTCAGCGCTTCATCCGCGTCACTCCGAAACTGAGCAACTTGCTGACTTAGTACCTGAAGTTCACCAACAATCTTCCTGGCGCTAGTAAGCACTAACTCTCCTAGTGCGGTGGGTACCAGCCCTTCTGTACTTTTGATAATCAGCGGGCCCCCTGCCAGTTTCTCTAGCGCCTGCATGGAATGACTCACCCCCGACTGGCTAACGCCAAGGCGCTCCGCCGCACGGGTATAAGACTGCTCTTCTACCACGGCAAGCAGCGCGCGAAGTTGGGCAATGGAGATGTCGGCTCCTCTGATCATCACAACTCCTCATGGCGACCATGACCTAATCGAGTTTCCAGCGGCATGTTAGCGACTTCTATGCTGGCCCTTCCCTTATCATCAAGACCAGGAGCCCGCATGTCTATCGCCCTTGCGCTAAGCGCCATGGTGCTGCTCGCCAGTACACACTTTATCAATGGCGTGCTCGCCCGTTTTTACCCGCCGCTTAATATTGCGTTTTACACTCACCTGGGCGGCACGCTTGTCGGTTTCGCATGCGCACTGCTCTTTTCCACCTGGGAGCCAAACGTATGGATATGGGGCGCGCTGGCGGGCCTCGGCTCCGCCCTTGGGGCATGGCTGCTTTACCAGGGGTTATTCCGGGCGCCCTTCGCCATCGTGGTGCCTGTTAGTGCTGTCGCGATGGTCACCATCGCCCTTGGGTTCTCGCTGATTTTCCTGGGTGAGCGACCCAACGCCTGGGTATGGCTAGGCGTAATGATTGCCCTCCCCGCCATCTGGTTAACCGCGAGCGGAGGCAAACTGGGCAAAATGGGGATGAGTAGCGGCGCCAAAAAGGGCCTGTTGTTTGGATTAGGTGCAGGCTTAGGGTTCGCTTTGCAGCTTCACGTACTGGGCCAAGTGCCCGACCATGCTGCTTTTTACGGCATCGCACTTTGTATGCTCAGCGGCGCCTTGTGCTTATTCCCTTTTTATAACCGCGCACACCACGCTCGAAAGCGCTTCCCACTGCTGGCAACCACAGCGGGCGGTATCAGTGCATTGGGGCTCACGCTGTATGCGTTATCACGCGAAGGACAGCTTGCCGTCATCAGCATCGTGATTGTGTCGATGTACCCACTGATACCGGTCGTGTTTGGCTCGGTGGTGCGCAGGGAAAGGGTTAGTGGCACCGGTATGGTAGGGATAGTGCTTTCAATTGTGGCGATGGTGTTGATTACGGTAAGCACTTTTTAAATGCTCGCCAAGCGCTCATCCTGAAATAGCCTTCCATGTTTTCCAGTCGCTTTAAGGTTTATAAGACTCTCTTCGGAAGATGTAGAAGGAGCAAGGTCTTTGACTCTGGCTACCCTCGCAGCGTCTCAAATTTGACTCGTTGCGACAACATAATGTGGAAGATCTCATTGAGCCAACGTGGCTAATCCATGAAAAGGTCGCATTAAGCACCTAAAACGAAAATTTTTTGCGTAAAAGGCCTTAATAAAAAATCATTTTTGATAGTGAATCATAGGAAAATAAACCCAAGCGAGCTAATTTTTTAAAAAAAACGCAGGTTAAAAATGAACACTACGATTGGGGTCACATTGAATGTGATAGCATCTTTCTTATTCGCAGCTATGTTTGCCTACACTTCTCTTCTTACCAACCTTGATGGGGAAGAAATTTTTGGGTGGCGTATGCTGTTAACATTCCCTTGCTTGACTTTATTTATCATAACAAGGGGATATTGGGGTCAAGTTGTTAAGATATATCACAGGCTTACTAAGAGCATAATATTTATAGTGACGAGGCTTTTTTCAGCAGCAATGCTAAGCTTCCAACTCTGGCTATTCGTTTGGGCCCCTGGAAATGGTCATGGCCTATCAGTATCCCTTGGTTATTTTATTATGCCGTTAACAATGGTTCTGATAGGTAAAATAGCTTTTCAAGATAGAATGACGGGATATCAGAAGGTAGCATGTTTTTTCGCATTTCTTGGTATACTTTATCAAATAGGATTTTCTGAAAGCCTTGCATGGCCGACCTTGGCTGTTGGGTTGGGATACCCTGTGTATTTCTGGCTAAGAAGAAAAACAGACACGAATAATATTGGGAGCCTGTGGGTAGATATGGTTTTGAGCCTGCCAATAAGCGTAATCTTTATTTTTGCTGGCGGAGAAATAACATCAGACATATGGGTTAATATAGATACTCTATGGTTAGTCATAGGACTTGGGGTATTGAGTGCCTCTGCCCTAACATTTCAGGCTTTATCAGGCCCTCACCTTAACCTGACACTTTTTGGCCTTTTAGTATATGTAGAGCCAGCTTTACTTTTATTAGTAGCCTTAATACTTGGGGAGGAAATAAAAGCATCAGAATGGCCTACCTACTTAGCAATATGGTTTTCTGTATTTCTTCTTATAGTAGAGGGCATCAATAGCCTTTGTGTCAACCATAAGTTCAGAAAAAAATTACACACATCTAGATATTAAAAATTATCTATCCTAGGTATGGGTAGCAGTAAGCTAAGTTTTTAAGCAACTAACAGTGAGCTATCCTGGCATTGGTTATTATCTGACTGTGGGGTTCCGGATAATCAAATGAGCTATAGAAGTTATCCTCTGATGGCAGCCCGGAAGCTTTTGCAGCAATTCATTCGGTACCCCACAGGATTATTTTGAAAGCGACTGTTGGTGTTGTTTTTTGTGTAAGCCCCTGAAAATTTGACACTTGCAGCCGCTTTCTTTTATGCTCCATGAGAAATTCGGGCTAAGATGCTTCTATTGGAACGTAAAGCGTCTTGTAAGATTTCCCCATGGAAATAGAGGTTTTAAAGCCACGCACATTACTATCCTCGAACAAAAGCCTGTGTGTCATGGCTTCAAAATCTTCCATATTCTTTGCGATGCTAATAATTACAAAGTCACCTTCGCCTGTAACATAGTAGCACTGTTGAACCAATGGCTCTTTTATAGCTTTACGCCGAAATGACTCTATATGCTCAGATCTGTCCCTTTCGAGTTCGACAATTATTATAAAAGTCATATTCATATCAACGGCAACCGGATCTACAACGATAACATTTCCTTTTATTACTCCACTGTTACGCAAACGCTTGATGCGACGCTGAACTGCTGGCACTGAAAGTGATACTGCGTCCGCCAGGCGTTCGAGAGTTAAGCTTGCATCATTCTGTAGTAGGTTTAGTAGTGCCGCATCTTTAGGATCCATAAAGCGAAGCCTCTTATCGAAAAAGAACCTGAATACGCAAAATTCTATATCGTACGGGTGTATAAAAGTAATTTCTAATCAAATTATTTTGCCATGATGTAACTGTAAAAGCGACACAGGCGAAGGCAAGCTCGGAATTGATGCCCTTTTAGGGTCGACGTGAGCGCAACGTAGGTTTTATATAAGACCAAAGCCTCAAAAGTCATAGTGCCTTCTCAAGCGTCATGAGAAAACTTGTCTTCCGAAAAAATCACTAAGAGGCGATCTAAATGAGAAATATAATGGAAGCAGTTGAAGATTCGGTTAGAGCAAATGATTTTATAATTTTAAGGAATTGCTTTGGGCGGTTTGATGTAACGTTGAAATTAGAAGGCATGAATTTTGCTGAATCTATTAAGCTTCGCACTGCTAAAGCACTTGTGAATCACGCAGAAGAGCATCTTGATCTCAAGAAAAACAAGAGGTTTATAGAGTCAAGCTCAGGAAATCTAGGCGTGGCGTTGAGTATGATAGCGGCTAGCCGCGGTTACGATTTCATCTGTATAGTTGACCCTAACACCAATGCTACCAACATTGCCATTATGAAAGCAATGGGTGCAAATGTAGTGGTCGTGAATACTAAGGATGAATCTGGTGGTTACCTCGGAACCAGAAAAAAATTCATTAGGGAACAACTTTCACATGACAATACACTCATATGGATAAACCAATATGAGTGTGAGGCAAACCCTGCCATACACTTTTCTGAAACAGCTCATCAAATAAATATTAATTGCTCTGACGTGCGTAAGATTTACATCGGCGCAGGAACCACTGGCACTGCTATGGGCGTATCAAATTACTTTAAAAAATATTTTCCTAAAATAGATTTAATAGCAGTCGATTCTGTTGGATCAGTCACTTTTGGAGGGAACGCCAGTCCAAGATATCTTCCTGGTCTTGGTTCTAGTGTGCCACCAATTTTTTTCAAAAAAGAAAGCTTCAATCGCCTGATCAGTGTTAAAGAAAGTCAGACGGTTGCTGTCGCTAGATACATTGCAAGAAAATACGGACTCTTACTCGGTGCCTCTACTTGTACTGTGCTCGCTGGCATGTATGAGGACATTACCGCGACAGACGAAGTATTGGTAGCCATATCGCCGGATTTAGGGAGTAAGTATATAGACACAATGTACAACGACGAGTGGTGCGACGAAAAATTCGGTAGTGAATGGCGCAACATGAATCTTAGTAGCAATGAACCCCAAACTTACCAAGTGGAGCTATAAATAATGTTTAAGGTAATCAGAGGCATTGAAATTTCCAATTATCTTGACCAAGAGACTGAATCTGTACTGAAGATAGTTCAAGAAACGTATCTGATGCATAAAAATGGTTTTACAAACAATCCAGATAGTTACTTCTTGAAATTTCCAGATAATGATAAGGATAGAATTATAGCACTCCCAGCTTCTATCAACGATCCAAATACTCAGATTGCAGGCATTAAATGGATTGCCAGCTATCCTGGTAACATCGAAAAAAATCTTCAACGTGCCTCTGCTACCATGATCCTGAATGATTATCGAACAGGATATCCATTAGCCTTACTTGAAGCTTCTCAAATAAGCGCACATCGGACGGCTGCATCTGGCGCAATCACTGTTGGTGCACTAAGTGAACGGGGAAGAGAGATTAACACAGTGACCCTAGTAGGTTGTGGAGTGCTGGGTCAAAAAACAATACATTATCTAGTAGCGCTTGGTTTCGATATAAAAGAATTAATGGTTTATGACCTTAACGAAAAATATGCCGAACGCTTTGTAGAGAAGAACAATCAATTTGAAAAATGCAGAATTTCTTCCACTATTAAAGAAGCCTTTGAATCTGACTTAGTTATATTGACGACAACTTCTGCTGATCCATATATTGATATAGGCGATATATACCTCAAAAGGCAGATAATTCTCAATATCTCACTAAGAGATCTCCACCCGATAATTATAGAGAACTCGCTCAATGTGGTAGATGATATCGACCATTGCTTAAAAGCGCAGACTTCTTGCCATCTCACCGAGCAAAAGCTAGGTAATAGAGATTTCATAAATGCTGTAATAGCTGATGTATTAGACGGTAGCTTCGAAGACGACACCAGCAAGCCAATTGTTATCTCACCCTTTGGCTTGGGCGTTCTAGACTTGGCTTTAGCTTATCATATATATAAATACAAATATGATGATGCTTCTACTGTAGATATTGAAGGCTTCTTGCCAAACATGAAGCGCTTGTGATCTGCATTAAAATCGCTTAGTCAGTGAGGATCGAAGACAACGCTAACCAAACATTTTCTGCAGAGCACTTATTGAGCTATTTTTTAGCATTTCTCAGGGCCGTAACAAGGCCTTTTATAAAACAAACGCAGCTCTACATATAAAAAAATATTAACTATATTTTTTACAGGATAATACGATGATTTATGAATCCAGGATTAAAATCTATTAATTAAATATAATTTAAAACTGAGGATTAATATGATGTATGGCGACTCTTTAAAATTTACGCAGAAAATTGCTGACGAATTGAACATGCTCTACTTGGGATATTCGGTCGAATACGAACCGCCTAGTGCCCTTTTGCCAACTGAACGTCACGACCCGATGCGAGTAGAAAAATTGATAGAAAAAGTGAAGAAAAGGGGGTTTTGGACGACCCCTATATTGGTTGATCAAAATTCACTGGCTATCATGGATGGCCACCATCGTACTGCTGCCGCTTTGAAGTTGAACCTGAAAAAAGTACCTGTAGTAAAGCTGAGCTATGGCGATCCAAGAGTTCTTCTTAGTGGTTGGAAGCCTGGAAAAATTTTCAGCCCTGAAGAAATAATATCTGCAGCTTTATCGGGAGTGCCACTCCCATTAAAAAGCACAAAGCACGATCTTACCGTTCCATTACCGAGTCTAAAAGTGCCTTTAAGAGACTTAATCTATTGAGATATCCGCCCCTCTGATCATCACAACTCCTCATGGTGACCATGACCTAATCGAGTGTCTAGCCGCATGTTAGCGGCTTCTATGCTGGCTCTTCCCTTATCATCAAGATCAGGAGCCCGCATGTCTAGCGCCCTTGCGCTAAGCGCCATGGTGCTGCTCGGCAGTACACACTTTATCAATGGCGTACTCGCTCGTTTTTACCCGCCGCTCAATATTGCGTTTTACACTCACCTGGGCGGCGCGCTTGGTCGGTTTTGTAGGCGCTCTGCTCTTTTCCACCTGGGAGCCAAACGTGTGGATATGGGGCGCGCTGGCGGGCCTCGGCTCCGCCCTTGGGGCATGGCTGCTTTACCAGGGGTTATCCCGGGCGCCCTTCGCCATCGTGGTGCCTGTTAGCGCTGTTGCGATGGTCGCCATCGCCCTCGGGCTCTCGTTAATTTTCCTTGGCGAGCGACCCAGTGCGAGGGTATGGCTCGGAGTGGTGATCGCCCTCCCCGCCATCTGGTTAACCGCGGGCGGGGGTAAACCGAACAAAGCGCGGATGAATAGCAGCACCAAAGCAGGCATGCTATTGGGTTTAGGCGCAGGCTTAGGGTTTGCCTTACAGCTCCATCTCCTTGGCCAAGTACCCGACCACGCGGCTTCTTACGGCATCGCACTGTGTATGTTCAGTGGCGCCGTATGTTGCCTGCCCTTTTATCAACGCACACACCCAGCACGAAAGCGCTTTCCAGTGCTGGCAACTGCAGCGGGAGGGATCAGTGCATTAGGACTAACGCTGTATGCGTTATCGCGGGAAGGACAGCTAGCTATTATCAGCATCGTGATTGTGTCGATGCACCCACTCCTACCGGTCGTTTTTGGCTCGCTGGTGCGCAGGGAAAGGGTTAGTGGCACCAGTATAGTGGGATAGCGCTTTCAATTGTGGCGATGATGTTGATTATGGCGGGTAATGGTTACTAGCTGTTTGCTGACGAAATATTGTGGTTTACACCATGAACCTGCCTCCGTGGCTATGCTCCCTAACCATTGCTATGGGCTTGCACGCGCCCCTCTGCCTGATAAGCTATTAAAGCCATTAGGCCAATTACTGAAGCGCTAACTTATGGGTTCAAAAAAGTCAGACCACTAAGCCGCAGCAACATTACTTTCCCGTTGTTGCGGCAGCCTGCTTAAACCAACTCCTTACACGTAGGCCGCCGCCAAATCACCTTATTTGCGCGGAGATTTTATCGTGCCTACTAAAAAAACTCGGCTGTGGACTTACAGCCTGCCGGTAGCGCTGGTTCTGCTGGCACCCTTCAATATTCTCGCGTCTCTCGGCATGGACATTTATCTGCCGATTGTCCCCGCTATGCCAGCGATTCTCGGGACAACGCCCGAAGTAGTGCAGCTAACGCTTACCCTCTACATGATTATGCTTGGAGTAGGCCAGATTATCTTCGGGCCGCTTTTAGACCGTTTTGGTCGGCGCCCGATTCTGATTGGCGGGGTAGTTAGTATTCGCTGTAACTTCATTGGCACTTGCGATGACCACTTCAGCTTGGCTTTTCGTTTTACTACGACTAGTACAGGCTGCTGGGGCGGCCGCGATGCTGGTGGCCGTTTTCGCAACAGTGCGCGACGTTTATGCGGATACTCCCGACAGCGCAGTTATCTATAGCCTAATGAACGCGATGTTGGCTTTCGTTCCCGCGCTAGGCCCCATTGCTGGGGCCTTAATTGCCAGCTATCTCGGCTGGGGAGCCATATTTCTTGCCTTGTGTATCTCAGCACTCATAGCACTCCCCTTCGTATTACCGAAATGGCATGAGACACGACAAAGTAGAGAACACTCAAGCAGAGCCGATTTTGGTTTAGTCCTTAGAAGCCCTTACTTCTGGGTTTATACGCTGGCTTTCGGCACTGTGATGGGGTCTTTCTTCGTGTTTTTCTCTACTGCACCTCGGGTACTCATCAAGGGAACTGGCTTATCCGAGCTAGGTTTTAGCGTTGCCTTTGCCACGGTAGCTGTCGTGATGATTGCCACAACGCGCTTCGCAAAGCGTTTCGTGGCTCGCTGGGAGATTGACGGCTGCGTGATTCGCGGCATGCTGATACTACTTTTCAGTGCGAGCTTGCTTGGGTTGGGCGAGATATTCCTGACACCCAGCTTCTGGTCTTTCGTGTTACCCATGTGGCTGGTAGCGGTCGGTATTGTATTAACAACCTCCGTTACAGCCAATGGTGCACTTCAGGAATTCAGCGAGCTGGCAGGCACTGCCGTTGCCCTGCACTTCTGCGTTCAAAGCTTGATCGTCGGCGTTATGGGCACGGGCACATTGATAGTTCTGAATGGTGGCACGGCCTGGCCACTTATCGCCTATACAGGCAGCATGGCAGCGATTACGTTGGCTGCGCTTACAAGCTTAACGCGTTATAAACGACAGAGGTAGTTCGTTCTTTTTCAGTGGCGATCAAGCCTTAAGTGGCAAAGATCGCCACTACAAGGTGCCATCCACTGTCCGTCCAAGTAACACCGTATAGCGTGTGCTGCACCCACCACCGGGTAGCTTGGAAAGGCAGCCTTTTTCCAGCAGCTCAGCCAAATCCCGCGTGGCGGTGGCTTTACTCACTTTGGCCAACGATTGGTACTTACGAGCATTGATGCCCTGCTCAAACTCCTCCCCTGCCGTATCCAATAAGCGGTTCAGCACCTTGATTTGCCGTTCATTCAGCACGGTGGTGGCATGTCGCTGCCAGAAGGTGGCTTTCATTAACACACGGTCGATCCTTAACAGCGCCTGCTCAAGCGCTTCTTTCAGCGTATCCAGAAACCACAACAACCAAGGCGTAATATCGAGACTGTCCTTCTGAGCGCTTTCAAGGTGATCGTAGTAAGCGCTGTACCGGATCATAATCGCCACGCTTTGGAAGTAGAAACGCACCTACTTGTCCTGCGCAAGGTTTGTTAATACACGGTGAAGTGACCCACTCCAGAGCTGCACAAGCTATAGTGCAGTGATCAGGAGGACTAAATGAGCAACGAACCTACCGCTAAACCCAGGGCTGCCAAGCACAAAGCCGATGTAATGATGGATATTTTAAAGGTAAGACGATAGTCGCCGTAATTATTTGTAAGTATGATCTCACTATCTCCGAGGTCGTAGGCTGGGTCGAAGAGTGCCAAAGCAATATTGAGAACGGTTTCCGGGCACGGCCTAAGGTCATTCGCGAGCGGGATTAGCCCGAATTTTGTGAGGCCAGGGGGAACACGGTGAAAACCTATGGCCTGACGCAATAGTTCACGGCACCTTATAAACCTTAGGAGAATGGGCTTATAAAGCGCTATTTCCGTTCCTTAAAGGAAGAGTGCCTCTGGCTACATCGATTTGATTCGGTGGGTCTAGCCAGAGAAGTCATCAGAAGCTTGAGCCGATACTACAACGAAGCACGGCAACATCAGTTGCTTGACTATGTGGCTCTAGCATAACCAGCGTTAGTCGCATAGAGTGTGCAGAAACCTGAGACTCATTACACAGAGACTTTATAATTTAATTATCGATATTTGGAAAAACAGTGAAACTGATTTATTTTTACTTGAGAAAGTGCTGCGGAATTGAGTTTAATTTAGATGTGAATTTTTCTGAAAATAAGCTTCTAAAAGTCACAAAAAATCGTGAATTAAAAATTACTGATACAAGGTGTAACGTCCCCACTCATTTCTATGGAGATAACATTATTAATGTCAGTGCTATTGTTGGGAGAAATGGCGCTGGTAAAAGTTCAGTTTTAAATTTATTAGGTTTAAAGCGCTTAGACTTACATAGCTGCTACCCCGATAGCCAATGGATAGCCATTTATGAAGACGAGAAAGCTTATTTTTTAGAAGGATTTAATGTAAATGAGATCTTGGACTTTGAAAAAATCAGTACGTCACCTTATGTAGGTTATAAATTAAAAAGAATAAAAGACAGCCTTCATTTTGATTCATTTATTCAATACACTAATGACATTCAAAATAAATACTGTGTCATACATAAGCCTGATTTTTCTAATAGCATCAACAATAGCACTAATAATAATATTAACGACAATGATGACAGAAACTATGGATTCAAGCGAAACTACTTACATGCCAATATGGCTAATTTTTATGAATTTGTAACATCTAATAAATCCAATTTTTGCAGTCATTTAAATAAAAAGCATATCAGCCTTAAAATATTAGAAATTTCTAATGAGAAAAATGAAAATAAATTTAAATTTTACAATCATCTTGATCGATATTTAGAATCAAATATCTTCAACTCCCGTAAAAATAAAGTTGAAAAACTCAAAGATGCTAGAAAACTTTTTGTAATTAACCTTATAGAAGAACATATAATAAACGTTGTCAACAATGTTTTTGATGGGAAAAATTCGTCCGCCTGCCAAGACGTTATTGCCTTCAACAGATATATGGGAGATCTGTTAGATTATGATAACGTAAAAACATCTCTTTTAAATACGCTGGAAGCAATTTTAGAAGAACTAATAAAGAATGATGATGAGATACTTTCATATTTAGGAAAAATGAACTGGGATGATATTACAAAATTCTTTGAGAGTGAGAAAAATTTAACTTTTACCAAAGTGAAAAATGGTTTAAAAGAAAATATTACATGTTACATAAACTTGGAAAAATACAGTAAAAAAGTGCATTCTTTTATTTTGAAGCTTGGAGAGTCGAATGCGCCTATAACATTAAAAATGCCTAGAATGAGCTCTGGTGAATTTGATATCAACAGTAAACTAGCAGGCATTAACAAGGCGATCAAGCTTACTATAGAGAGCAACTCGGAAGTTAATGGCTTTATTATTATACTGGATGAATATGATGAGCATTTACACCCAGAGTGGTCACGTATTTTTTTAGACTATTTATTAGAATACTTATGCCAAAGTTATAAAAATTATAATTTTCAGGTAATTTTATCTACACACTCGCCATATATTATCAGTGATCTTTTGAAAGAGAATGTCATTAAAATTGAACATGACACTTCAAATGGCAATTACGTTAGTAGTAAAGCAAATCGTAGTTTTGCAAGCAATATATATGATATAATAAATGATTCATTCTTCTTATCACAGCCTATTGGTAAGTTTGCAGAACGAAAAATAAATAACATTTTATCTGAAATCTCTAAAATAAACATTCATTGCAATTCGGATCATTACACATCAATACGTAATTTAATCAATGTTATTGATGATGACTATATAAAGAAAACATTACTCACCCAGCTTGATTATAATTATAGGTTAGATGAAAAATCCGAGCTAAAAAGGTTGGAAAAAGAAATAACAGATTTAAAAGAAAAGAAAAGAAAAATTTTAAAAGAAATGGATGAAAAAAAACATGATTAAGTTACCTAAGGATAAAATTTTTAACAATGAATTTATTACAACCTATCAGCAGAATGTAAAAGATTTTGTCTTCCATAAGAGAGGGGGAATTAATTTTTTTCACCATTCATTCTCGGCTGATGAAATATCTTCCGGCGAGCTCATAAACTGTATTTCTATGGATCCATTCTCACGAGATGGATTAAATTCTAAAAATGAATATTTTTTAAAAGATTATTATGAATTTTCAAATTTTTTATTATATAGCAACCACTACTTAAACATAATAAAAACACAATTTACGATTAAAAAAGGCTCTAATTACAAAAAAAATCTAATGAATGAACGTGTTTTCATTATTAACAAGTTTAGGCGTAATGATATATTAAAACATCTTGGCATCGACAACCCGAGCATTACTAAAAATGAAAAAAATTATCTTGAATTTCACAACAAAATAAAAGGTGAGTTTAAAAGAAACAACGCAAACATTGCAAAACTCTTTGATTATAATGATTTCATGAGATCTCAAGATAATATAAGAAATAATATTTTAGAAAACATCAAGGTGATTATTTGTCCTTATTGCAACAGACAATACATTGATATTTATTCTTATGAAGGCAAGGTAAAGTCTATAGCTCAAATTGATCACTTTTTTCCTAAGTCTATATTTCCATTATACTCACTGAGCTTATTGAATTTTGTACCTTCATGTTCACACTGCAACTGCATAATTAAAAAAGACAAGTTATTCCCCTGGGTAAGCGTTTACGCCAACAACCCATTAGATGAGAAGTACTTTTATGTAAATTATCATAATGTTAATGGATTATATGGAGACACTAATAGCTTTAATTTAAGAATTAGCCCCCAAAAAAAAGAAGACATAAATAACTCTATTTTCTTTAGACACCAAGAGATATATGAAAATCATAAAGATGAAGTTTCGGTACTCTTGAAGAAACGATTGATTTTTAATGAAGGATATAAAAATTCTATCGAACAATTACTATCAAATAAAATTACAGAACATGAGTTCAAGTTTATGATTTTTGGTGTGACGGGAAACGATAGTGACTATTTGACAATCCCTTTGTCAAAATTAAAAAATGACATTCTTAAAAGTTAATGAAGAATAAGTATTTTAACCTATAAAAAAGATAAAAATATACTTATGCGACGGATTTTTAATCTTATTATATTTTTATAGAAAAACACTTCAACTAATAAATTAAACTTCACCAACCTTGGCTAACAACCCTCTAGCTATTCAAAGTGTTATATTACACTGCACTATAATTTCCAACAACAGAAGTTGAGGAATTAGAAAGCCTCTACTTTTTAGAACTAAATACAAACATTGCAGTACTAAAAATCGATGATAGAAGATCGAACGTTACCAAAATCCCATAATAAAATAGAAAACCTGAAAAAAAATAAATCACAAAGTAATTACCAAAAATAGTAAAGAAGCCACAAAGAAGTATTGAAATTGCATATACCATCAAAGGATAAGCCATGTCAGCAGGTAACATTTTCGCTTGAGCATCTGTTCCCAAACTATCTAAATGTTGATTAAATTCTTTAGGTAAAGCAAAGAGGAGTGCAAACACACCTATACCAAAGCCAAGTATGCTAGGAAAAGTACCTAAAACCATTTTCCTTGGATCATATAGGTCATTGCCCAAAAAAGCATTTAAAACACTAGCTAAAAAAGATAAAAGCAAGGAGATAAAAACTCCTTTCCCAATCCTACTTAACCATAAATGGCGAGGTGCAGTATACATAACAAACCGCATATCACCTTTATAGCAGTAAGCATTAGATATCCTGTAAACAACTCTCAGAATTGGTATTTTTTTTATTTTAATCATTAGCCCAACCACGAATTTTTTGGAATGTTTTTACAGCATTTTTTGCAATTTTGTCTGCTTTAAAAATAGCCTGCTTTAAATCTAAGAAAAAATCTGTGTCAGCTCTTTTGCTTCCTTTTTCATAGTCAGGCACTCTTTCTTTAATTGGATAATCAACCATTTTATAATGCTCTCTAACCCCATTGCTGGGCGGATGCAGGCTCTGAGTGCAACACCGTCAATGTGTCGATGACGGAACCTCATGGTACTTCGCCAGCTCCTCGCTCATCACCTCAATAGGGCACTTGAAGTCGAAGCGCTTTCGCGGGCGCATGTTCAGCTCAAGCGCGATCTCATCCAGTTCTTGCTGGCTATAGATCGATAGATCCGTTCCCTTGGGCAAGTACTGTCGTATGAGCCCATTGATATTTTCGTTGGCGCCCCTCTGCCATGGGCTGTGTGGGTCACAGAAGTAGATAGCGACACCAGTATTCTGGGTGACCTTGGCGTGCTGCGTCATCTCACGTCCTTGGTCATACGTCATGCTCTTCCGTGCGGCCAACGGCATGCGATTCAGCGCTGCGCTGAAGCCTTCTACAGCAGAGGTAGCAGTCGCATCGTTCATCTTCGCTAGGATCAGGTAACCGCTTTTGAGTTCGACAAGGGTGCCGACAGCCGATGCATTGTTCTTGCCCTTGATCAGGTCGCCTTCCCAGTGGCCAGGAAATTCACGTTTTTCCACCTCTGGAGGGCGGAGATGGATGCTGACCATGTCCGGGATCTGGTTGCGCCGGTCGACCTGGCCACGGCGCGGCTTACGGGTTGGCTTGCCTTGCCGCAAACAATGGATCAGCTCCTTTCTCAGTTCACCGACGGGCAACGCGTAGATGGCACTGTAGATCGTTTCTCGGCAGACGTAGGCGTCTCGAAGGTCAGGGATATTCATATGCTTGAGCTTGCCGCTGATCTGTTCGGGAGACAAGCGCCGACGCAGCATGTGCTGAATCAGGGCGAACCGAGGGCTGCCAGGAAGCAGTTTGCGCCTTGGTCGACAACCGTCTCGACGGTGATCACGGCATTGTTGCGCATGTGGCGCACGATAGCTGCCATCGGACGATCTATTGCGCCGTATTTCTCGGCTAATCGTTGCCGGGGAGCGCTCGAGCAGGGCCGCTACCTTCCTGATGCTCAAGCCTTGCGCGAAGCTGACATGGATCGTGGCACGTTCTTCAGTGCAGAGTTCAGAATATGACATGGATACAACACCCTACCGGTTTGGTCAGGTGTTGCACTCAGAATTTGCGGCCAAGCCTTGCAAATGTCTACGCAACTTTCGCTTAAGGTTAGCTTCACGGGAGGCAATGCTAATCACTGATTTCGACATTCAATCCCCTTAATACAAATAATAAAATATTGAATATGAATAATTTAAATATCAACAACAGCTTTTTCACAAGCACAAAGCCAACCAAAACAACCAACAAGAATAAAAATATATATAAACAACTCATTTCAAACCCGAATCCATTAAAAACAATAATAGAAAGCTATCTTATATTGCATAAAGATTCGGCGATCTGACTAGCCATACTTAACATCACAGATACTGCACTAAAAAAACCCGCCAGTAAAGACGGGTTTATTCGTGAGGAAATCAATATGCCGTGGCCAAGCGATATCGCTACCCACTCACTCCCACTCAATAGTAGCAGGCGGCTTGCTGGAGACATCATAAGTCACCCGCGAAACCCCCGCCAACTCATTGATAATCCTATTAGAAACCTTCTCCAGCAGCTCGTAGGGCAGGTGCGCCCAGCGGGCGGTCATGAAGTCGATGGTTTCTACTGCGCGTAGCGCGATGACCCATTCGTAGCGGCGGCCGTCGCCTACTACTCCTACGGATTTCACCGGCAGGAACACGGCGAAGGCTTGGCTGGTTTTTTCGTACCAACCTGAGGCGCGTAGTTCTTCGATAAAGATGGCGTCGGCGTCGCGGAGGATGTCGGCGTACTCTTTCTTCACTTCGCCCAGAATGCGCACGCCCAGGCCGGGGCCGGGGAACGGATGGCGGTAAACCATATCGTAGGGCAGGCCGAGTTCCAGGCCGAGTTTGCGCACTTCGTCCTTGAACAGTTCGCGCAGCGGCTCGACCAGCTTGAGCTTCATGGTTTCCGGCAGACCACCCACGTTGTGGTGGGATTTGATCACGTGGGCTTTGCCGGTCTTGGAGGCGGCGGATTCGATCACGTCCGGGTAGATGGTGCCCTGGGCGAGGAAGTCGACGCCTTCAATTTTGCTGGCTTCTTCATCGAACACGTCGATAAAGGTGTTGCCGATAATCTTGCGCTTGAGTTCCGGGTCGTTTTCGCCTTTCAGCTTGCCGAGGAACAAGTTTTCGGCGTCCACGCGGATCACCTTCACGCCCATGTGCTTGGCGAAGGTTTCCATCACCTGGTCGCCTTCCGCTTTGCGCAGCAGGCCGTTATCGACGAATACGCAGGTCAGTTGGGTGCCAATCGCTTTGTGCAGCAGCGCGGCGACGACGGACGAATCCACGCCGCCGGAGAGGCCAAGCAGTACGTGGCGGTCGCCGACCTGCTCGCGAACACGCTGTACCTGGTCTTCGATGATTTGCGCGGGCGTCCAGAGTTTTTCGGCTTTACAGATATCCAGCACGAAGTGCTCAAGAATGCGCTGGCCCTGCAGCGTATGGGTGACTTCCGGGTGGAACTGCACACCGTAGAACTGCTTGTCTTCCCAGGCCATGGCAGCAATCGGGCAGCTGGGTGTGGAGGCCGTCACGGTGAACTGGGCGGGCACTTCGGCCACCTTGTCGCCGTGGCTCATCCATACGTCCAGCAGCGCTTTGCCGGTGGCGGCGTCTACGTGGTCTTTAATGCCGTTGAACAGCGCGTTGTCGGCGTCGATTTGAATCTGTGCGTAGCCGAACTCGCTCTGATTGGAACCGGCCACGCTGCCACCCAGCTGCTCGGCCATGGTCTGCATGCCGTAGCAGATACCCAACACCGGCAGGCCCATCTCAAACGCGCACTTAGGTGCGCGCGGTGAGTCCAATTCGGTCACGGATTCCGGCCCACCGGCAAGGATAATGCCGTTGGGGTTGTACTCACGGATCTCTTCTTCGGTGATATCGAAGGCGCGGACTTCGGAATAAACGCCGATCTCGCGCACCCGGCGGGCGATCAGTTGGGTGTACTGGGAGCCAAAGTCGAGAATCAGAATCTTATGGGCGTGAATGTCACTCATGGCAGGGTCTCGGTTAAGCGGTGCAGGGCCGCAGGTAAGGCCAAAAAGCAAGCGGCGAGCAATGCCCGCCGCGATGTATCTAAACGTGCTGGTTAGCTCACCCGGTAATTGGGGGCTTCTTTGGTGATCTGCACGTCGTGGACGTGGGACTCGTTAAAGCCAGCGCCGGTAATTTGGACGAATTCGGGCTTGGTACGCATTTCCTGGATATCGCGGCAACCGGTGTAGCCCATGGAGGCGCGTAGGCCGCCCATCATCTGATGAACGATGGCGCTCATCATGCCTTTATAGGGCACGCGGCCTTCAATGCCTTCTGGCACCAGTTTTTCAGCGCCTTCGCTCTTATCCTGGAAGTAGCGGTCGGCGCTGCCTTGATTCTGCGACATCGCCCCCATGGAGCCCATACCGCGGTAGGCTTTGTAGGTACGGCCCTGGTAAAGCTCGACTTCGCCGGGGGCTTCTTCGGTGCCGGCCAACAGGCCACCCACCATCACTGCACTGGCGCCCGCCGCAATCGCTTTGGCCAAATCACCGGAGTAGCGGATGCCGCCGTCGGCGATCACCGGTACGTCTAACTCTTTCAGTGCTTCCGCCACGTTGGAAACCGCGGTGATTTGCGGTACGCCCACTCCCGCAACAACGCGGGTGGTGCAGATAGAACCCGGGCCAATGCCGACTTTAACGCCATCCGCACCGGCGTCGGCCAGCGCTTTGGCGGCCGCGGCAGTGGCGATGTTACCGCCAATCACCTGAATGGCCGGGAAGTGCTCTTTGATCCAGCGAACGCGTTCAATCACGCCTTGGGAGTGGCCGTGGGCCGTATCCACAATGATCACATCCACGCCGGCTTCGGCGAGAGCTGCGACGCGGTCCGGGGTTTCCGGGCCGGTGCCTACCGCCGCACCCACTAGCAAGCGGCCGTCGCTGTCTTTGGCGGCCATCGGGTAGGTGCGGGCTTTTTCGATATCCTGGAAGGTCACCAGGCCACGCAGGTGGAAGGCGTCGTCAACGATCAGCATTTTTTCGATGCGGTGTTCGCGCATTTTGGCTTTGCTGGTTTCGAGATCGGTGCCTTCCTTGACGGTAATCAGCCGCTCGCGGGGCGTCATGATCGCTTCAACGCTGTCGCCGTGGTTGGGCTGGAAACGCATATCGCGCTCGGTCACAATGCCCACCAGGGTTTCGCCTTCAACCACCGGGAAGCCAGAAAAACCGTATTCGCGCGCCATGGCCAACAGGTCTTCGAGCTTGGCTTTGGGGCTGACGGTGACCGGGTCTTTTACAATCACGCTTTCGTGCTTTTTCACCTTGCGCACTTCAGCGGCTTGCTGGGTCATCGCCATACTTTTATGGATAATGCCAATGCCGCCTTCCTGTGCCATCGCAATCGCCAGACGCGCTTCGGTTACCGTATCCATTGCAGCGGAAACCAGCGGAATATTGAGGGTGAGATGGCGAGTCAGGCGGGTTTTAAGGCTCACATCCTTGGGGAGAACGTCGGAGAAGCCGGGCAGGAGGAGTACGTCGTCGAACGTAAGTGCTTCTTGGGCCATACGTAGCATAGCGGCAACACCCAATTTGAAGTGGAAGACGGGGCGTGAAAAGTTAATCCCCCATTATAACGGTTAGAGGGCCGCCCCAGCAATGTAGAGACGCCATTACGCTTATACCAATGGCTAATGACGTTTAATGGTAGGCTGATACGGCGTTAATGTAAGACGAAAAGGGGTCGATGGTGAGCCAAGAGATTATTGTATATAGCGACTACGTTTGCCCCTTCTGCCTGCTGGCGGAAGAGGTGATTGCCCAGGCCACCGAGGGCTTGGATGTTGAGGTTCGCTGGCGCCCCTTCGAGCTGCGCCCTGCCCCGGTGCCTACCTTAAAGGTAGAAGATCCATACCTGCCCCGCGTTTGGCGCGAGTCGGTTTACCCCATGGCGGAAAAGCTCGGCGTGCCGATTAAGCTGCCCACTATCTCCCCGCAGCCGCGTACTGACAAGGCCTTTGAAGTATTCGCCATGGCCGAAGAACACGGTGTCGGCCACGCCTATTCGATGGCCACGTTAAAAGCGTTCTTCCAGCAGGAGCGCGATATCGGCGACCCGAATGTGCTGGCCGATATTGGCGAAGCTGTCGGGCTGGCGCGTCAGGCGGTGCTCGATGCCCTCGCCGATGGCCGCTACCGCGAGCAGCATCAAGCGGCGTTGCGCCACGCGGTTGAAGAGGCGCACATCCAATCGGTGCCTACCTTGATCATCGGCGGTGAAACGGTTCAGGGCGTACCCGACCCGCTGGCTCTGCGACGCTTCCTCACCGAGCGCACCTAACACCATGGCTGCGACTACCCCCCAGGCACTCTCCGTTAGCCAACTCAATCAGCGCGCTAAGCAAACCCTGGAACGCGATGTGGGCGAGGTATGGGTGGAGGGGGAGCTTTCCAACGTCTCGCGCCCGGCGTCGGGGCATATCTACTTCACCTTAAAAGATGACCGGGCGCAGATTCGCTGTGCGCTGTTTCGTCAGCGGGCGCGGTTTGTGTCAGCGCCAATGCGGGATGGCGATCAGGTCAAGCTGCGCGGGCGGGTGTCGCTATTCGAGCCGCGCGGTGACTACCAGCTAATTGCCGATGCGGTGCAGGCCGCCGGGTTGGGCGAACTGCTGGCGGCCTTTGAGCGCTTAAAAGCGCAGCTCGACGCTGAAGGCGTGTTTGCCAATGCGCGCAACCTGCCCTTTCCACCGCGCAAGCTGTTGATTTTAAGCTCGGCCACCGGCGCGGCGATTCGCGATGTGCTGGCGGTGCTGGCGGCGCGCTGGCCGCTGGCAGACGTGACGCTGATTCCGGTGCCGGTCCAGGGAGCGGAAGCCGCGCCTGCAATGATATCGGCGCTGGCCCTGCTCAACCGCCAGGCGAGGCTCGACCCCGAGCGGGATGTGATTCTGATTACCCGTGGCGGGGGGAGCCTTGAAGACTTATGGGCGTTTAATAACGAGCATTTAGCGCGGGCGATTTTTCATTCGCGACTGCCGGTGATGTCGGCGGTGGGCCACGAAGTGGATGTTACCCTGGCGGATTTCGCGGCGGACATGCGCGCGCCTACGCCGTCTGCCGCGGCCGAACGACTGGTGCCAGACCAGCACACCCTCAAGCGCCAGCTTGAGCACCATGAAAACCGCCTGATGCGGGCCATGCAGGCGCGGCTGGAGCGCGATAGCCAACGGCTGGATACCCTGCGCGCCAAGCTGCGCCACCCCGGCGAGCAGCTCAACCGTCAGCGCCAGCATTTAACGACGCTCAGCCAGCGCTTAAGCCGCGCCATGCAGCAACAGCTAACCCAGCAGAAGGCACAGGTCTCCCAGCTTACCAAGCGCCTCGCCAGCCAGGATATGGCCAAGCTGCACCGTGCGGAGCAAGAACGGGTAAGCCTGTTGCGCCGCCGCTTAGGCGTTGCCATGCAGCGCCAGCTGGAAACCCGCCAAGCGCGGTTAACCAGCGCCGCCCGCGAGCTTAATGCGGTCAGCCCACTGGCAGTCCTGGGGCGCGGTTACGCCATCGCTCAGAATGAACAGGGGCAGGTGGTGCGCCGCGCCGATGACACCGCACCCGGCCAGAAGCTCAAGCTTCAGCTAGGCGAAGGCAGGCTAAGCGTGGAAGTAAAACGGCGCTACAGGAAGTAGCGCCGCTAGTGCTTGGTTGACGGGGTCAACGTCGCTTATTTCTTGCCCTTGTCCGATTTCTGGGGCGAATCATCAGAATCTGGGTTCACGTGGTGCGTGTCGGGCATCGGGTTGGCTTCGTCGTGATGGTCGTCTTGATGCTTGGGATTTTTCTGGTCTTTCTTATCGGGTTGTGCCATATCACGTGCTCCTTACGATAAATGGTCTTTGGCATTACTTTGCCTGCTTTCACTGTAGCCTTTCCCCGGTAACTTGCAACGCAAAGGTTACTCGCTCCCACCTCGATATAAACGATTAAAAAACCTTAAAAACAAACGCTTGATGAACAAAAACCAATCATCAATAAATAAATTAGCAAACTAAATAACGCTAATGCACTGTCGCTATCGCAGTGTTTTTTTGTGTAGCGAAGTTACGTCGTGAATAGGTTTGCCCCTTCTGGCAACCTGGGTCTACATTGAGAACGGGTGCCCAAGGAGACAGGCATCCACCCCAAAATGTTTGCCCATTTTTTACCGGCAATATGTTTGCTAACAAGTTTTGTGCTACCAAAGGAGTGCCTGCACATGAGCGATCAGCATCAACCGCCTCAGCATCAAGCCAAGCAGCCGGGCGACGAGCACGCGATGCACCCCGAGCCCGAGTACATTCGTGAAAGCTACAAAGGGGCCGACAAGTTATTGGATAAAGTGGCTATCATTACCGGTGGCGACAGCGGCATCGGCCGCGCGGTGGCGGTCCACTATGCCCGGGAAGGCGCGGATAGCGTCATTGTACATTTGAAAGAAACCCAAGATGCCAAAGAGACTCAGCGGCTCGTGGAGGCTGAAGGTCGCCGTTGCTTGGTCTTGAAAGGCGATGTAGGGGCACCCAGCTTCTGCCGGGAGATTGTAAAGCGCACCCTGAAAGAGTTCGGCAAAATTAATATCGTGATTAACAACGCGGCCGAACAGTACGACTGGCGCGATATCAGCGAGATTCCTGACGACCAGCTCCAGCGCACCTTTCAAACCAATCTATTTAGCCACTTTTACCTGACCAAGGCGGCACTGCCTCACTTGAGCGAAGGCGATACGATCATCGCCACCTCGTCGATCAACGCCTTTAAAGGCAATGATACGCTAATTGATTACACCGCCACCAAAGGGGCAATTCAGGGCTTGGTTCGCTCGCTGGCCATGTCGCTGATGGATCGCGGCATCCGAGTGAACGCCGTGGCCCCTGGGCCGGTATGGACGCCGCTGATTCCTGCCAGTTTCGATGAGGAAAAAGTCGCTGCGTTTGGCGGCCAGGTGCCGATGAAACGCGCGGGGCAACCCAGCGAAATGGGGCCAGCCTATGTCTATTTGGCCTGCGAAGAATCCTCCTACATGACCGGCCAGACCATGCACTTAAATGGCGGCGTGATCCTGAACACCTAGCCCGTCAGCGTCTTGACCAGCACCTTGGATTTGCGCGCGTGGTTGTAGGTTTCGCGCTTCAGTGGCGGCAGCTCCTCAAGGCTCGCCGTGCGGAAGCCCCGCTCCACAAACCAGTGCGCGGTGTGCGTGGTGAGCACGAACATTTCCTGTAAGCCCCGCTGGCGGGCACGCCGTTCCAGCGCCTCGACCAAACGCTCGCCGCGCTCGCCGCCCCGGTAATTGGTGTGCACCGCCACGCAGGCCAGTTCGGCAATCGAGGTGCTGGGGAATACGTGCAGCGCGGCGCAGCCGATCACCATGCCATCGCGCTCGATGACCATGTAATCGTCGATTTCGTGTTCCAATCGCTCACGCGAACGGGCTACCAGCATGCCGCGATGCTCCAGCGGTTCCAGCAGCTCCAGCAGACCAGCCACATCGTTAAGCGAGGCGGGGCGCAGCTGTTCGTAGCGATGCTGGGTGATCATCGTCCCCACGCCATCGCGGGTAAACAGCTCACCCAGCAAGGCATCGTTGTTGCGCCAGGAAAGCAGGTGTGTGCGGGCCACCCCTTCGCGCGCGGCGGTGCAGGCGGCGTTGAGGTGGCGTGCTAACTCACTGCCGGGGGAGGCGTGCTGCAGGCGTGGTTCGGCCTCAAAGGGTGAAAGCTGGCGCAGAAGCGCGCCCTGCTCATCTTCCAGGCCTTCCGATTCACCCAGCAATATCAGCTTATCGGCTTTCAGCGCCACCGCCGCGTGCTGGGCAACGTCGGAGGCATCCAGGTCGAACACCTCGCCGGTGCTGGAAAACCCCAACGGTGGAAGCAGCACTAACGAGCCTTTGTCCAGCAGGCCTTCAATGGCACTGGCGCGCACCCGGCGCACTTCGCCGCTGTGATCAAAATCGATCCCGTCACGCACGCCAAGTGGTTTGGCGGTCACCAGGTTGCCGGAAATCACGCTCAACTCCACGCCGTGCAGCGGCGTGCTGGGCAGGCCCAATGAAAGCCGTGCTTCCAGCCACAGCCGCTGGTGAGCCGCTACTTGCTCAACATGGGCCATTACGGCGCGGTCTGCCACCCAGCGGCCATCAACCCGTGTTGGCTCAACACCCGCCGCGCTCAACGCCTCGTGCACCTGAGGGCGAATGCCAAACACCACTACCAGACGTACGCCTAGCGTATGCAGCAGTGCCAAATCCTGGATCAGTTGCTCCCCTCGGCCAGACGCCATGGCTTCGCCTTCAATTAAGATGACAAAGGTTCGCCCCCGGTGCGCATTAATATAGGGGGACGCATTACGAAACCAGTCGACAAAAGGGAAACGTGTATCCAAGGGGCCGCTCTCCGGCAGCAGGTGAATGAACTCGCTATTGATTACTTTACCAGAGCGCAAAAAATAGCGGCACCTTCTAATGAAGATGCCGCCATGATTTTACGCGTAAGTTAACGTCATACTATGCATCGTTAGCCGCCGAACATACCCTTAAGCATAAAGAAGAACAAAATGGCCAGGCCAGCACCGGCGGGAAGCGTAATCAACCACGACATGGCAATGGTGCCAATTACTCGCAGGTTGAGCGCGGTCATACCCCGCGCCAAGCCCACCCCAAGCACGGCACCCACCAGCGTATGCGTGGTCGAGATCGGCAAGCCTGTGCCAGAAGCCAGCACCACGGTGGTGGCAGCGGCAAGCGTTGCTGCAAAGCCACGACTGGGGGTCAGCTCGGTGATTCCCGTGCCCACGGTGGCAATCACTTTATGCCCGTAGGTGATCAGGCCCACTACGATGCCGCCACCGCCGAGCACCAGCACCCACCAGGGCACCAGCGCCGAGCCTTCAATTTCGCCACCGGTTTGTACCACGCTGATGACCGCCGCTAGCGGGCCAACCGCATTAGCCACGTCATTAGAACCGTGGGCAAACGCCATGGCGCAGGCCGTGAAAATCATCAACACGCCAAAGGCGCGCTCCACATTGGCGTAGCCAAAATGGTCGTCGCTGCTTTGCACGTACTGTACGCGGCGCTCCATCAACACGCCAATGCCAGTGATAATCAAACCAAGAATGATCGACAGCACCAGGCTTTGTGAAAAGGTAATATCCAGCCCCACGTGCTTTAAGCCCTTGGTCATGGTAACCATGGCCACCACAAAACCCACCAGGAACACATAGCCGGGCAAATAACGCTTGGCGGCAGCTAGCGGGTCAGAGGCTTCAAATACCAAGTGGTGTACCGACTTAAACAGTACAAAGCCCACCGTGCCTGCCAACAATGGCGAGACCACCCAACTGGCAGCAATAGTACCCACGCTGCCCCAATCCACCGTCGCTGCGCCCAATCCGGCTACCGCAAAACCGACAATCGCGCCCACAATCGAGTGGGTGGTCGATACCGGCCAGCCTTTCATGGAGGCAATTAATAGCCAGGTCGCCGCCGCCAATAGCGACGCCAGCATACCGTAAACCAGAAGTTGAGGATCTTCTTGAAGCAGTTCGGGGTCGATAATGCCTTTGCGGATGGTGTTGGTCACCTCACCACCGGCAAGCCAAGCCCCTAGGAACTCAAATACCACGGCGATCATAATCGCCTGTTTAATGGTGATGGCCTTCGAGCCAACCGAGGTACCCATGGCGTTGGCGACGTCGTTGGCACCCACGCCCCAGGCCATAAAAAAGCCGAAAAGACAGGCCAGGATGATAAAAATATCACCATACTGAGCAATGATCTGCATAACGCTTCCCTTGTTTGGGGATCAGGTATTAATTTGGGCGCACAAATTAATTGGCGGTCATGATCTGAAGGCGGCTGCCTACGCGCTCAGCGCGGTCAGATAGCTCGCCGACCCAGTCGATAATCTTATAAAGGAAGACCACATCAACCGGTGGCAACTCACTTTCCAGGCTAAATAGCTGGCGGCGAATCGCGACCTGCTGGCCATCCGCCTGGTGCTCAAGGGTATGCAGTTCACGAATCATGTTCTGCATCACATCCGAGACGTTGCGTCCAAAGCCCGATTCCAACAGGTCCTTGAGTTCTTCCAGCGCCTGGCGAGCTTGCGCCACGCACGCCACACTAGTGCGGATGTAGTCACGCATGGGATCCGCCAATTCGGTGGGCACGGTCATTTTACGTCCCAGCATAATGCCGGTAATGTCGCGTGCTTTATTGGCGATTTTGTCCTGTACGCTGATCAGGTCGAGCAGATCAGAACGCGAGACGGGCAAGAACATGGTGTTGGGAAGGTTTAAACGCAGCTCGGTTTTGAGTACGTCTGCATCGTGCTCTAAGCGAGTGACGTTTTCGCGCAGCTGCCCAGCGCTCTCCCAATCGCCTGCCAGCGTTGCTTCGAAGAAAGGCAGGAGTTGGTCAGCACATTCGTTCGCCTTGACGATATGCGCGAGTAGCGGCTGGAATGGCGAGCGGCCAAACATCGCGGAGAAAGGGTTAGAAGTAACCATAAAGCCTTTACGCCTGTTTTCGGGAAGCCAGGAAATGGCGGCCACAGTATAGTGAGTGCGTCTGCCGCCGTCATGAAAAGTTCACAATGTCATTAAAATTTAATCTAAATGTCATAGTATAGAGGTGGCAATTGTTATGAAACCCTCAGCGCCAACCGAGATCGAACTGAAGCTTGCCCTCGCCCCTGATGGCCCAGTGGCACTTTGCCAGCACCCCCTTTTAGAGGGGTTGACGCCTCAGCGGCAAACGCTCATCAATACCTATTTCGATACGCCCCAGGGCGCATTGGCCCAGGCGCACATCGCCGTGCGGCTGCGTCAGGTGGATGATCAGGTGCTGCAAACGGTTAAAACGGCGGGTCACGGGGGCGGCGGATTTTCTCAGCGCCAGGAGTGGGAGTGGCCTGTGGCTTCGCTTGCGTTGGATACCCAAGGATTAGCCGAGCTGCCCCCTTTTCAGGGCGAGGCGAGCCAAGTGATTTCTGCACTTGCCCCCCGCTTAAATACCGACTTTGTACGCCAAAGCTGGCAAGTAGTGTGGCAGGAAAGCCACATCGAGCTGGCCTTGGACCAGGGGGAGATTCATAGCGGCGGGTATCAGGCCACTATTTGTGAAGCCGAACTGGAGCTTAAAAAAGGGGAGCCTGAGGCACTTTGGTCCCTCGCCCTGGCGCTGGCTGAGCATGTACCGCTGCGTCCCTCCGACAGCAGCAAGGCGGCCCGGGGCAATGCTTTAGCCGCTCAACACTGGCCACTGCCCGAAGCCACAACGCCCGCGCAGTGGATGCATCGCGCTACGCTGGCGCTGGACGCCTACCACGACAGCCACAGCGCCGAGCACCTGGCCATCGCTCAAACAGCGCTCGCCACGCTTTCGGCCGAGCCGTCACTCACCGATGAGGAGCATGATGATACCGAGACGATGCGCCATGCCTTGGAAATTTCTAATCAACCCAACGTTGCCTATGGCCAAGCGGCATTGGCCTTTGCCCATCGCTTGGCGTATCAAACCGCGCTACGCTAAACCTGCTGCTTTTACGGCTCTTTCAGGACGGTATTGATGAACTTTCCCTTACACCCGGGCGCAGAAGGATTGCGCACGAAGCTCTTCCATATCATTTTCGAGTCTGATACGCCGGGGGCCAAAGCGTTCGACATCGGCTTGATTTTGGCGATCTTGCTCAGCGTGTTAGTAATTTTGCTGAGCAGTGTTGAGGCCTATGCCGAGCGCTACGGTACGCTTTTATATGTGCTGGAGTGGATATTTACCCTGCTGTTCAGCGTCGAGTTGTTGCTGCGTATGTACTGCTTGGAGCGCCCTACGCTCTATCTGAAAAGCTTCTACGGCATTGTCGACCTGATCGCCATCCTGCCCACCTGGCTGGTGTTACTGATACCCGGTGCCCACGCCTTGGTGATTGTGCGGATCCTGCGGGTGCTGCGGATTTTCCGCATTCTACGGCTGATGGAGTTTGTCGGTGAAGCGCGGCTGCTGATTGATGCGTTAAAGCGTAGTCTGCGTCAGATTCTGCTGTTTTTCTTCGCCATTTTTATGGTGGTCACGCTGTTTGCCGCGCTGATGTATGTGATCGAATCGCCGGAAGCTGGTTTTACCAGTATTCCCATGTCGATCTACTGGGCGATCGTCAGTATGACCACGGTGGGCTATGGCGACATTGTCCCAGCAACGCCGCTAGGCAAGTCCATCACCGTGGTGCTCATGCTGCTGGGTTACTCAATTATCGCCGTACCCACCGGGGTGTTCTCCGCCCAGGTGATTCGCTCGATTCGCGAAGATCGCTATTCCGATGAAGCCTGCCCCGGCTGCGGCCACGACCACCATGAAAAACGCGCCCGCTACTGCCTGCGCTGCGGCACTTGGCTGGACGAAGACAGCGAAGATCCGCGTAAACAAGACGATGAAAAGAAAGACGACCAGGGGAAAGACGCAGACAAAAACGCGCCCCAGGATAGTTAAACCTGGGGCGCGCCGCGTTTCTTTGCTATTGGATGGCGTGATTATCTAACCCCATCAATCCACTTCGTGCGGGGCTTCCCAAGCGTTCAGGTCAGCCTCGCTCCAGTCTCCATACGTTGCATTGGGGAAAACAATCCAGTCTTTACCGAAGCGTTCAGCATTATCGTCGACCAACGTACGCTGCTCCTCTAGGTCCGCCTCAGCGAACTCACCGGCAAAATCGTGCAGCGTATCGCCAAGTTGCATCACCAGCGTGTGGCCATCTTCAACCTCAGCACGACGTTCTGACTTGGGTGGGCCTAATAACTTCACGCTATCTTCAGAGACTTGGGGTAGCTCCAATGCCTCAAGCGTGGCCAGGGTATCGGCTTTATTTTCCTGGTAGCGATCAGAGACATAGTAGATCGCCACGTCGTGCTCATCAGCGAATTCAAGGAAATCCTTCGCACCGGGAATCAAACGCGGGTCCCCTTCACGCTCCCAATGCTTCCAGGTATCCCAGGTGGTGAAGTCATGACAGGCTTGCATGTCGCGCACCAGCAAAGCGCTGTTATCCAACACTGTTTCATCAAGGTCGGTAATGATCGCAAGGTCAGCATCGTCGCCGTGGGCCTCGATCTGCTCTTCAAGGCGGTAGGTGGCAAGCTCAAACCCCTGACGCTGCAAAGCGATGGCTTCGGCTGATTGCTGCTGGAAGCGCAGCCCCATGGCGTATTCAGCCTGGGCGCAGTCCGCTTCATCGTTCGCCACTGCCTGGCCCGCGAGCGGCAAACTCGCCAAGCTGGTCAGCGCCGCGAAAGTGGCTGCATTACGGTAACGAGATAGAGTCATAAGGCAATCTCCTTTTATCGGCAACCAAAAAGCAGCGAGAATTCACCACCGTCTGAATCACCCTTAGTTATCGATAGAGCGCATCTATACCGTATTTTATTTTTATTGATCATTCAAATAATTAAAAAAGAAGCAATATCACTTTGAGTAACAGGCGCTGGCTAGATGGATTGGCGAGTGGCAGGCTACCCCCAAGCGGACGCATGGGGGTTTAGGGTGATGAACACTAAAGAGAGGCTTCGGTGTACAGCGTCTTAGTAGGAAAGGGATTAGTCAGTAAAGGCGTTAGCCGGTAAAGGGAGTGACATCCCCGCGTCCTTCGCGGACGATTTTGGGAGGCAGCTCGCGCAGATCGATCACGCTGGTGGGGTCCAGATGGCAGGCACCGCCGTCAATAATCAGATCAAGATGGGTGCCAAACCGCTCGCGAATGTCTTCGGCGTCGCTCATCGGCAAATCCTCGCCGACGGGGATCAGGGTAACGCTCATCAACGGCTCACCCAGTGCCGCCAGCAGCGCGTGGGTAATCCGGTGATCCGGCACGCGCACGCCGATAGAGCGGCGTTTGGGATGCAACAACAGACGCGGCACCTCGGTGCTTGCATCTAAAATAAACGTGTAGGCGCCCGGGGTATGCGCTTTAAGCAACCGAAACACGTCGTTGTCGACCTTGGCGTAGGTGCCGATCTGCGACAGATCCGAGCACACCAAGGTGAAGTTGTGCTTATCGTCCAGCGAGCGCAGCCATTTGATTTTCTCAATGGCTTTTTTCTCGCCCAGGTGGCAACCCAATGCATAGCCAGAGTCGGTCGGGTATGCGACCACGCCGCCTTTGCGGATAATCTCAATCGCCTGGTCGATCAACCGCTTCTGAGGGTTTTCAGGATGAATCTGGAAATATTGGCTCATGGCTTGCTCCTGACGGTTATTAGTGGTCGATACCGCCTACCTTAGCTTACGCAGCGGCCAGAGGCCCAGCCGGCGCGTTTTGCAGATGGCGTAAACGCGGATGCTGCCAGATAGGTGGCGCTGCGGTGCGCGGTATCAAACTCATGCTACCGGGGGCGGCGTGGCTGCCGGGAAAGTGAAAATCACTGCCCATTGAGGCGTAGAGATCGCGCTCCACCAGTTGGCGAGCCAAGTCGCGTGTGCTGTCCGGGTTTTGCTGACCGCTGACCAGCTCCACTGCCTGTCCGCCAGCGGCCTGAAACGTGTCCATCAACAAACCGCGTTTGCGCCGGGTCAGCCCGTGTCGCAGCGGATGGGCCAGCACGGCAACGCCGCCCGACGCCACCACCCAGCCGACCGCATCGCTGATCTCCGGCCAGTGGGCCTTTACGTCGCCCTTCTTGCCGCTGCCCAAATAGCGTTTAAAGGCGCTTGCCCAATCGGCCACCATGCCGTCTGCCACCAATGCGCGAGCAAAGTCGGGCCGTCCCAGTGGGCGGTCACTACCCGCTTGCTCGCGCGCCTTGTCCAGCGCATCGGCCAAGCCGGCTTTCTCGAGTCGCTCGGCGATCACCTCGGCACGCTTGATTCGCGCCTCACGCTGGTGGATTAACCCGTCTACCAACGGGCCTTGGAGGCCGCCTGGCATGAGCGCCACCATGTGGATGTTAATGCTCTGCCAGCGGGTGGATAACTCGCAGCCGGGCAGCATGCATATGCCCGCTGAGGCGGCTGCTTGTCCCGCTTCGCTAACGCCATCCATGGTATCGTGATCGGTCAGCGCCATGTGGGTAAGTCCGCGCTCTGCGCACAGCGTTACAAGCTCGGTGGGAGTAAGCGCACCATCGGACGCCGTCGAATGCATGTGTAAATCAACGGGGTAACGCTGGTCAGTCTCAAACGTATTGGGAAGTCGAGGCATAGGCATGACGCCGTGTGGCGAGTTTGTCAGAATAAGGGCGATTTAATTCAATATGGTGCGCGCTTATGCCGGTGCGGTCAATTGCGCCACCCCTGTGGCTCGCCCTTTTGATCCTTTTTCATTCAAGGAGTTATGCACATGTTGTATGCCATCATCAGCGAAGATACCCCCAACAGCCTGGAACGCCGTTTAGCCGCCCGCCCTGATCACCTCGCACGTTTGGAAGCGTTGCGCGATGAAGGCCGCTTGGTGCTCGCAGGCCCCCATCCAGCTATTGATGCCAATGACCCGGGCGATGCCGGTTTCAGCGGCAGCTTGGTTGTCGCTGAGTTTGCCAGCCTGGAAGAGGCCGAAAGCTGGGCCGATGCCGACCCCTACATGATTGCCGGTGTCTACACCCGCGTCACAGTCAAACCGTTCAAGAAAGTTATGCCTTGACCCTAGCGGGTGAATATGGAGGGTCCGTCGGCTTTTTCACAGAGGCTGTGGAAAACTCTGTGAAAACACGGCGGACGCTTTTCTGTAAGCCAGAGATAACGCCTCAATTCACAAATTGGTCATTTTTTAACCACCTTTCTTCAACACGGATAACCGCGTGACGCAACGTCCTTGCCTTTTGCCCCCTCTCGTGGCGTTAACGTCGCCATCGCTCACCTGGAACGGTACGGAACCGCATTCGGAGGCCTTCGACGACGTTTATTTTTCCCGCGATAATGGCCGCGCCGAAACCGAGCACGTTTTTATCAACGCTAACCACCTGCCCGCCCGCTTTGCTGCGTGGCAATCGCAACGGGCCTTTGTGATTGGCGAGACAGGCTTTGGCACCGGGCTGAATATGCTGTGTGCCTGGGCGTGTTTTGAAGAGCGAGCACCGTCGCATGCCCGGCTTCATCTGATATCCACAGAGAAGTTTCCCCTCGACCGCGCCTCGCTCTCACGTGCCCTTAGCGCCTGGCCAACACTTGCCATTTATACACAGGTGCTTTGCGATCAGTGGCCCGAGGCAGTCAGCGGTATCCACCGCTTGCACCTGAGCGAACGCGTGACGCTGGATGTGCATTTTGGCGACACTACCGAGCGTTTGGCATTGCTTGATGGCCAAGTGGACGCGTGGTTTTTGGACGGCTTCGCGCCTTCCAAAAACCAGGAGATGTGGAAGCCTGAACTATTTGAAGTAATGGCCGCCCGCTCGCGCCCCGGAGCCACGTTCGCCACCTTCACCTGTGCGGGTATCGTCAAGCGCGGTTTAAAAGCCGCCGGGTTTGCGTGGCAAAAGGTACCCGGCTTTGGGCGCAAGCGGGAAATGCTCGCGGGCCATATCGCCGCGCCCCCCTGCGACGCGCGACGCCGTGCTACGCCGTGGTTTACACCGCCTGAGTGCCTTGATCACCAGCATGTGGCGGTGATTGGCGCGGGCATCGCCGGTGCAAGCGTCGCCGCTGCACTGGCCAGGCGCGGGGTCAGTGTCACTGTGGTAGAGCGCGACGCACCCGGTGCGGGCGGTTCAGGCAATCGCCAGGGAGCGCTTTACGTCAAACTGGCGGCTGAAACCAATCATCAAAGCCGGTTTTATTTGGCCGGGCTCATGTATAGCCAGCGCTGGCTTAACCAGCAAACCACGGACACGCTGCTGTGGCAGTCAAGCGGCGTGGTACAGCTAGCGTTAAGCGATAAGGAAGCCCGTCGCCAGCAGCGCTTCATGGCGTATCACCCGCTGCCGGAGGCGGTGGTTTCAGCGCATACGGAAAGGCTCAGCGAGCTTGCGGGGGTACCGATCAGTGCCCAGCATGCGCTGTTTTATCCCCAAGCGGGCTGGGTGCGACCTAAAGCGCTATGCGAACACTTACTTAACCACCCGCTGATTAGCGTTCACCGAGGGGACGTGACGCAAGTGCACCGCGATGGGCAGTGCTGGTGCCTAGACCTGATCAACGGCGATGCGATCTGCGCCGATCAGGTGGTGATCGCCAACGCCCAACAGGCCAACCGCTTTGCGCAAACCGCGCAACTGCCGTTACAGCAGGTACGTGGACAAATCAGCGAAGTGACACTGCCTGATGACGTGCAAACGCCTCAGCGTGTGGTTTGCGCAGGCGGCTATGTATCACCGCCCGTCGACGGCGTGCTGACCTTCGGCGCCAGCTTTGTGCCCAACAATGACAGCCGCCACGTCACCAATGACGATCACCAGCGTAATATCGACGAGTTACGCCTCGCCTTACCTCAATGGGTTGAAGCCCTTGAAGAGGCAGGCGTTGCGCTATCCCCTGAATTACTCAAAGGCCGCGCCGCGGTGCGGGCGGCTAGCCCCGATAAAAGCCCCTATGCAGGGCCGCTGCCGGTGGCTGACGCATGGCAGGAGGCGTACCAAGCGTTAGGCAAGGACGCCTCGAAAGTGCCAGATACCGTGGGCGAGCATTACCCAGGGCTGTGGATATCCACCGCTCACGGCTCAAGGGGGCTTGCCAGCGCGCCGCTGTGCGCCGAGGTGATTGCCTCGCGGATGTGCGGCGACCCGCTACCCCTGGAAGTGCCATTGGTGGACCACCTCCACCCGGGGCGGCGCATTATCAGCGCCATTATTCGCGGCACGACGACTTAAATGTCGCCTTCCTCCTCGTCATCGCCAATATCGCGCCCAAAGGCTCGCCATTGGGCCAGGGTCATCACCTCGGTCATTTCAAGTTCCAGGTCGTGGGCAATGATCAACTCATTGCGTTCAAGCTGCTTTTTAAGCTCCACGACCCAGCCGTGCATGCCCTCGCCGGTGGTATCGGTGGTGTCGTAGCCCTGGCGTGTCACAAAGGCTTCCAGCAGGGCATCTAAGGTTTCCGGCGGTAGCATGCGTGCCGGGACTTCGATGAATCGGCTCATTCGCGTTGCTCCCATTCAGCCAGGCGCTCGATAAAAGCCGCCTCATCAACGACCTCGACGCCCAACTGCTCCGCTTTGGTTAATTTACTGCCCGCGGCTTCTCCCGCGACCAGGCAGGTGGTTTTTTTCGATACGCTGCCCGCCACTTTCGCGCCCAGGGCCTGCAGGCGGGCTTTGCCTTCATCGCGGGTCATCGATTCAAGCGTGCCGGTGAGCACCCAGGTCTGGCCATCAAGCGGTGTGGGGCCTTGGATGACTTCCGCTTCTTGCCATTGAATCCCAGCATTACGCAGCGCTTGTAGCGTGTCCTGATTGTGAGGCTGACGGAAGAAAGTATGCACATGAGCAGCAACAATCGGGCCCACATCGCTAACCGCTTCCAATGCAATTACCTCAGCCGCTTGGATGGCTTCAAGCGTACCAAAGTGATGGGCCAGGTTAGCCGCCGTGGCCTCGCCCACCTCACGGATACCCAATGCGTAGATAAACCGCGCAAGCGTCGTGGATTTGGCTTTCTCCAGCGCATTAACCAAATTGGTGGCTGATTTTTCCCCCATGCGCGGCAGGCTTTTAAGCTGTTCAACGGTCAGATGAAACAGGTCAGCCGGACTTTTCACCCAGTCCAGGTCAACAAGCTGCTCGATAAGCTTTTCCCCCAGGCCGTCGATATCCAACGCTTTGCGGCTGGCGAAATGTTTCAGCGCCTCTTTACGCTGGGCAGCGCAGTAGAGCCCACCGGAGCAGCGTGCAACGGCCTCATCGGCTAAACGCTCGATCTCGGAACCGCACACCGGGCAACGGTCAGGAAAGGTAATTGGTCGGGCATCAGCGGGCCGTAGTGAGGTGTCCACCCGGACCACCTGGGGAATCACGTCGCCGGCTCGACGAATAGCGACGGTGTCACCAATCCTCACGCCTAAGCGCTCGATTTCATCGGCGTTATGCAGCGTAGCGTTGGATACCGTCACCCCAGCCACCGTCACCGGCTCAAGCCTTGCCACAGGGGTGATAGCACCGGTACGGCCCACCTGAAACTCAACCTCGTTGAGCGTAGTGACTTCTTCCTGGGCGGGGAATTTAAACGCCACCGCCCAGCGCGGCGCCCGGGCAACAAAGCCCAGCTCCCGCTGATGGCGCAGGTCGTTGACCTTGATGACCACGCCGTCGATGTCATAGCCAAGCGCGTCACGCTTTTCGCCCAGTTGATCGCAATAATCAGCCACGGCTTTCGGGCCGTTCATGGTGGTTAGCTCGGTACTGGTGCGAAAGCCAAGCGTGGCAAGCCGCGCCATTAAGGCACTATGGCTCGTATCACCCAGTTCGGGCTCAAGCCGTGCCGCCTGGTAGGCATGGAATTCCAGCGGCCGTGTCGCGGTAATTCGCGGGTCAAGCTGGCGCAGGCTACCGGCAGCGGCGTTGCGCGGGTTGGCAAATACCTTGCTGCCCTCATCACGGGCACGTTCATTGAGTGCTTCAAAACCCTTGTGGCGCATGATCACCTCACCGCGCACTTCCAGCAGCTCAGGTACGTTTTTACCCATCAGCTTCAAGGGCACCGAGCGCAGCGTGCGCAGGTTGGAGGTAATGCCCTCGCCGGTGCGGCCGTCGCCGCGGGTGGCCCCGCTGACCAGCACGCCCTGCTCGTAGACCAGCGATACGGCGGCACCATCAAGCTTGGGCTCGCAGCTGAACTCGATGTCGTCTGCCTGGCACTCCAGGCGCTCGGCGACGCGCTCGGCAAACGCATGAATATCGTCGCGGCTGAAGGCGTTATCCAGCGACAGCATGGGAATGGCATGAGGCACTTCAGGAAAGCCGTCGGCGGGGGCGGCACCCACGCGCTGGGTCGGTGAGTTAGGCGAGACCTGCGAGGGATGTTCGTCCTCTAACTGCTTTAAGCGCTGGAATTTGCGGTCATAGTCCGCATCGCTCAGCGTAGGTTCATCAAGGACATAATAGCGGTAATTGGCGTCATCCAGCGCGGCGCGAAGCTGGTTGATCTCGTCCAGCACGTTAGGGTCAGGCTGACTCATTGAAACAGGTTCTCGTCGACAGGCTATTAGCGGTGATACAAGTTAACGGTATTATGCAATAAAAAACACCCGCCCTCTGCAAGAGGACGGGTGTCGGAGAGCAAGCGGCTGTTTAGTGGGCTTGCATATGGCGATGCAACCGATGCCTACGTTCGAACTCATGCACGCGTTGGCGAGCAAACTCAATGGTTTGTGCCGTCATCACGCTATGGTTCTCGTCTTTCAATTCGCCGCCCATGTGACGTACAACCACCATGGCGGTTTCGACCATGGCCTCGAACGCCGCCGAGCTATCGTGGGCGCCGGGGAGCGGCATCAGCAAAGTGATACCAGGCGTCACAAACTCATCCATTTCTTCAATGGGGAAGACGCCAGGTTTAACGACATTGACCATGGAGAACTGCAGTTCGCTGTCGGCGCTTTCGGTTTCGAAACGGTGGAAAACGCCCATAGCGCTGCTGTAGCGTAAACCGCAGGCCATCATCAATTCCAGCAGCTTGCCACCGTCAAAGCCGGCTGGGTCGCGTGAAAGCACGCTGATCACCACCACTTCGTCAGCATTGGTTAACGTTTCTTTGGCATGTTCTCCGCAAACGTCATGACGCAATGCTTTTTCTAACGCAGGGTGAGTACGTACGACCCCTTCAGGTGCGTCAGGCTCATGCGACTCTGCAGCAGCGTAGTAAGCGTCTTCCTCAGCGGCATACTGGGCCATTTCGGCGGCACGGGCGAGACGTTCTTCCTCGGCAGCCTGAGCTTCCAGTTCGCGTGCTTGCGCCTGCTCCTGAGCAATGCGAGCTTTTTCAGCTTCAGCCGCTTCCTCGGCCTCTCGGCGCTGCTCTGCTTCAAGGGCCTTACGTTCTGCTTTCTGTTTTGCCAGTGCTTCGGCGCGGCGCGCCTTTTCGGCTTTTTTCAACGCGCGCGCTTTACGGTGAGCAATCATGCGCTGTTTCAGCGAACGACCAATCTCTTCAAAATCCACCAGACGATAGGCTTCTTCATCATCGTCATCATGGTATTCGCCAGCAATATCACTGCGCAACTGACGGCGTTTTGGTTGCGAGTCGGATGAAGCATGTTTAGCAAACGCTGCATCTTCAGGCTCAGCGCGCAGCACCGGCGTGTCGTCATGGCTCATTTGCGCGGTTGCCGTACGCTCGGTGTCGCTTTCGTCCATGGCACTCATACGAGGCTCGTGGGCCGCAGCGGTAACGGCATCATCAGCTACCGGCGTGACTTCGTCGGAAGAAGACACCGCAGGCTCGCGATGGTGCTTTTCGGGCTCAGACGTTGGCTCAGGCATTTTCACCTCGGGGCGCTGGGCACGCGTCGCGGTCGCTGCTTTGGCGGTGCGCGTGGTGACTGGGTGCTCATCCCGACCCTCTTCAACCTTTGAGGCGACAGGCGAACTTGCCTTATGGGTACTGCGCTTAAACTGTGAAAGTATCTTTGACGGTCCAGGGTGCTCTTGGCGTTCTAACTTCGGCTTTTGACTCAGACCGCTATAATCGGCGGGCTTAACCACACGCGCGCCACCATTGGGAAGTTCCCAGTTTATTTCAGCCTCTTTAGCCACATCACTGAACTCGGTAGACCGACTTGTTGGCGTCTCGCCGACGGCTTGGTCGAGGCGAGGAACGCGACGCTGACGCTGGAGTCGTCTTACCCCATCAATAACGATGAGGGATACCAACGCCAGTCCTAAAATGATTAGCCACTCTCTTAATTCCATGTTGAACATTCCATGGGTCATCTTGACGGTTGCTAAGGCGCGATGCCTAAAAATTAGAACACTACTATTAAATCTATACTTACCCCAAGCATAGCGCGATTACTACGAAAAGGGCCACTTTTTGTTAATTTTCACGTTATCGCACATTTTTTAACGTTATTTAAGTCAAAAATTCGACTATAACGCGGGCTATAAGTGCCCCATTGCCTTCCTATTAACTAATTACCCTGTGCGATAGCAACAACCTTTACCTTTGAGTCCCTTGCTAGCAACGCATGCTCACCCCTTTAAATCGTGCCCTGTGAGTGCCGGGCGCCGGGTATGCTTACTGCTTTTTCTTCGCTAATGAGGACTCAAAAACACTCAGTGCCGAATAATATAGATAAGTTTAGCGCCTTGAGTCACTTTTTTTAACTCTGGGCGTGGATTATTAAGCGCTAGGGTAGTTAATAACGTTAACGCTTGCGAGCTTTAATCCACCAACGCAGCCGCTTCTTCAATGCCTACCGAGACCATTCGCGAGACCCCAGGCTCTTGCATGGTGACACCCATTAAGCGCTCGGCGGCCTCCATGGCAATTTTGTTGTGGGTAATATAGATGAACTGAACGTTATCCGACATCTCTTTTACCAGCCTGGCATAGCGCCCTACATTGGCATCATCTAGCGGGGCATCTACTTCATCCAGCATACAGAATGGCGCTGGGTTTAACTGGAAGATCGCAAATACTAACGAAAGTGCTGTCAGTGCCTTTTCACCTCCGGATAGTAGATGAATAGTGCTGTTCTTTTTACCCGGCGGGCGCGCCATGATCGCTACACCGGTTTCCAATAAATCATCGCCGGTGAGCGTTAGCCAGGCGGTGCCCCCGCCAAACACTCTGGGAAATAAGGTTTGTAGGCCTGTATTGACTTGATCAAACGTATCTCTAAAGCGCACACGAGTTTCTTGATCAATACGCTTGATGGCACGCTCTAGGGTTTCCAGTGCTTCGCTTAATTCGGCATGCTGAGCTTCCAGGTAGTCCCGCCGCTCAGCCTGCTGGTCGTATTCTTCAATCGCTGCAAGGTTAATGGCCCCTAAGCGGCGTATTTTGTCCGTAGTGCTTTCCAGCCGCGCCTGCCAAGCGGCTTCACTGGCGTCGCTGGCGAGTTGTTCCGCCAGTGTTTCGCTGTCGTGGCCCAGTTCAGTGAGCTGTTCATCTTGGGTGGCAGCTTTTAGCGCCAGCGCCTGCACATCCATACGCCGCTGCTGAAGCTGCTCGCGGCTCTGCTCTAGATTGCGTTCGTGCTGTTGGCGGGTGAGTTCGTCGTTACGCAACTGCTCCGCCAACGTTTGCGTTTTCTGGCGCGTGTCGTTTAAACGCTGTTCTTGCTGCTCGCGCTGTTGGAGCAGCTCTTCAAGCTCTTCGGCGGCAAGTTCGTCGGGTTCCAGCAAGGTTTCCCGCGAGGCTTCCAATTCCTCAATCCGCAGTGCGAGGCGCTCTTCGCTATCATTGCTGCGTGCTTGCTGGGAGCGCAGGCTATTACCCTCGGCGTTTAATCGTTCACGCTCCAGCGCTAGGGCCTGCTGGCGGGCTTTCAATGGCGCCTGCTGTTGATTCAGACGTTCGCGCTGTTCGCGCTGGTTATCTCGCTGATCGGCGCTGGTGTCGCGCGCCTCAGCGGCTATTTCCAACTGCTCCATTGCCTCGTGCCAGCGGGCACGCTGCTCATCGAGAGTAAGCGCTAACTCTGCTTCATCTTCTTGTAGCTGGCGTAGCTCGTCATCCAGCTCACTGGCACGGCTTTCCAGATGTTCCAGACGTTGGGCCAAGCGTTGCTCTGTTACCGCGAGCTGCTGAACCGTGGCGGCATGAGCACGCTCTTCCTCTGCCTGCCGTTCACGGGTGTGCTCAAGCGTCTCGATGGTTTCACTGGCGGCCTCGCACTGGGCTTCGGCAAGTGCCAACGCCTCCTCGTCGTGCTCACGGCGAGTTGCCAACTCATCAAGGCGACGGCGCGTGACCAATAGCGCATCGACGCCTTCGCCGTTGGCCTGCTGATGCAACCAACCCCGCCCGCGCCACACGCCATCGCGGGTAACCACGCTTTCGCCAGGGCCAAGCGTGGCTAATAGCGCGTCGGCCTCGTCGCCACCCTCAGCATAGTGAACACTTGCTAACCAGCCACTTAGTGCGCCAGCGCCACTCACCAGTGCATCCAGGCGTTGGCCTCCGTGTAAGGGCGGCGGTGTCTGGTCAATCAAACACCAATCAGTGGCAAGCGCTTCGGGCAATGCTTTTAACTGATCACCGGCTACCAGCCGCGCATTGAGCCACGGCGCTAGCAGCCAGGAAATCACCCGCTCCCAGCCGGCCTCAACGCTAATCGCTTCACCCAACCGTGGCGCATCGGCAAGTCCATGGGCAGCTAACGTTTCGGTGAGGTGCGGGTCGTGATCAGCAAGAGCGGCATCAATCAGCGCTTGCAGCGAGGCAAGCTCCCCCTGACGCTGGCTTAACTCGGCACGTTGTTGGTCACGCGTCTGGGTAGCCTGCTGGTAAGCCGCCTTGGCCTCGTTGTAGCGCTGCTGCCAATGGTCGCGCTCGGTTTGAAATGCCTCGGCGCGCTGTTCAGCCACTTCTTTTTGAGCTTGGCATTCAGCGTGCTCGCTGCGTAACTCGGTGACATCGGCCAGCTCGCCACGCTGTTGGTGGCGGCGCTGGCGTTCGGCCTGTAGACGGGCAATGCGTTGTTCAAGATCGCGTAGCTGATCCTGGCGGCGTTCGGCTTCGCGGCTGGCATCGCGCCAGCGGCTTTCGGCATCCGCCCACTGCTGCTCGGCGGCTTCAAGGGAGGGGCTCGCGTCGGCTAGCGTTTGCTCCAGGGTTTCAAGTTGTTCGTCGAGCGCTTCATGTTCGGGCAACAATTCGTCTAAACGCGCTTCAATGGTCACTAAGCGCTCTTGGTCACCTTCACTGACCCGGCGCTGCTCGTCGAGGTCACGCCGGGCCGTCTCGATGTCGCTGGCGAGCTGGGCTTCGCGGCTGCGCCGGTGGGCCTGATCCTGTTCGAGGCGGGCGATACGGGTGGTGGTTTCAAAAAACTGCTGTTGGTGACGTTCGAGCACTTCAGCCAGTTCGTCGTGCTGCTCGCGGGCTTGCTCCAGACGCGTTTCGCACTGACGAACGCCAAACACGTCTTTTTCAACGGCGATCTCCAACTCGCGTACCCGGCTTTCTTGGTGGGACTGTTCAGCCCGCAGAGCCCGCCCGCGCAACACGGCGAGTTCACCTTTCAGTTGGAACTCCTGCTGCTTTAACGCCTGGTAGCGTTTAGCCGCCTCAGCTTGCCGCTTTAGCCGCTCGAGCTGCTTGTCGAGCTCTTCGCGAATATCGTCTAGCCGCTCTAGGTTTTCCTGGGTACGCCGCATACGATTTTCGGTTTCCCGGCGGCGCTCTTTGTATTTGGAGATGCCCGCGGCCTCTTCCAGCGTGGCGCGCAGATCGTCCGGGCGGGCGTCGATCAGCCGCGAAATCATGCCCTGGCCGATAATCGCGTAAGAACGCGGGCCCAGGCCGGTACCCATAAACAGGTCGGCGATATCCCGGCGGCGGCACTTTTGGCCGTTAAAAAAGTAGTTGGACTGGCCGTCGCGGGTCACCAGGCGCTTCACCGCGATTTCGGCGTATTGGGCATAGACACCGCCCATGGTGCCATCGCGGTTGTCGAACTTCAGCTCAATGGACGCCTGGCCCACCGGCTTGCGCCCCGTCGAGCCGTTAAAGATGACATCGGCCATGGACTCACCGCGCAGGGTCTTGGCGGAGGACTCCCCCATTACCCAGCGCACGGCGTCGATAATATTCGATTTTCCGCAGCCGTTGGGTCCGACGATAGCGGTCATATTGCCGTCGAAAGGCACGGTGACCGGATCGACGAACGACTTGAAGCCGACGAGGCGTATCGACGTTAAACGCATGGAGAGTACACGTTGAGATTATTCAAAAACACGATCAATGGTCACCTTGGTAGCCTCTCGCGCGTTAAGCGGGCCCACCTCGACCCGGTCTACGTCGCCCCATAAATCCCCTGCCTGGGGTGTTGCTTGGCCACTTGACGAGATACGCACCATCAGACGAACTTCGCTGACTTGCGATATCTGTGCATCTGCGGTCATAGCCGCGCGGTCGTCGAGCACGACGGTCATCGGTAGTTCAGATGCCAACCCCTGAACCACCGCCAGTGGTGGCTGTTCGCCCTCAATATCGCGGGCCAGGATAAAGACTTTATCATCACCGTCAACCTGACGCGCCAGCTCAGGATCAAGCGACACGCTGACCCGAACCCCGGGGCCGGTCGCCTCTGAGGTTTGATTATCGTCGCTATCGCCGAGACGCGCCTGCGCCGTTTTAATCCCTTCGCGAAGCGACGCGGCGATGTCAGGGTCTTCAACGTTGGCCACGGCACGCCGCCAGCGGTCAATAGCCGTGGGGTAATCACCCTGATCGAAGGCTTGGATGCCAAGTATGCCGAGTACGGTGGGCTGACGGGGATCAGCGTCACGCACTTCGTCCACTAGCGCTTGCACTTCGTCGGTGAGTTCGCGCTCGGCCATAAAGAAACGCAGTTGGGCAAGCTGAGCTAGCAGTGACGGCTGGCGTCCTTCAAGTTCGATCAAGCGCTCCAGCGCGGTGACGGCGTTATCCGTTTGGCCAGCCTCTCGATAAAGCGGGAATAAGGTGCTCCACAGGTTTGGGTTGGCAGGCTGGTGTGACATCTGCGCTTCCAGGCGCTCTACGTACATGTCCAGCGACCCTTGCGGATGCTCACGCACCTCCTGACCAATGGCCCACAGGATAATATCGTCCTCCGCGCCCTGCTGCTGATACCACACCAAGCTGCCCCCCGCCAACGCGAGCATCACTAGTGGAACGACCCAACGTCCCGAGGCATAAGACTTAAGCGGTCGCCGATGCAGGGCGGCCGTATCGTCCAGCAGGCTGCGCTCCAGTTCCAGACGTTCTTCGGCAAACTGTTCTGCGTTTACTTTCCCGTCGGCGCGGGCATTCTCAAGCGCCGCCAGTCGACGCCGAAAGATGGCGACATTTTGTTCGGCGGCGGCGTCATGCTGCTCGAAGGTTAGTTGTTCATCGCGCCAGCGACGAGCCGTGCGCAGCGGCAGCACCAACAGCCACATCGCGGGCAACAATACACAGGCAAGCGCTATCCAAAGCAGCGTCACGATGACTCCTTACGCTCAATTAAGGCATTCAGACGCGCTTGCTCGTCAGCACTCAATGCCTTCGCTGAAGCATGGCGCCGAGTGCGGACGATCAATGCCACGACAACGACCGCAAGTATCAATAACCCCACCGGCAGCCCCCACAGCAAATAGGTGCGTCGCTCCAGGCGGGGGTTATAAAGAATGTAGTCGCCAAACCGCTGAACCATGTGATGGATGATTTCGGTGTCTGATTGCCCCTCGTTAAGCAACTGATACACCCGTTGGCGCATATCCACCGAGATGGGTGCGTCAGAATCATCAATCGCTTGGTTATCGCACAGCGGGCAGCGCATTGAGGCGGTTAAATCACGATAACGCTGCTCCGTCACCGGGTCGTCAAATTCGCGTATTTCTACGCCTGCCGACCAGGCGGGCAGCGCCAGGCAAAGCAGCGCCGCGAGACTTAACAAGCGAATCAGCGCCATTTCTCCACCTCCGGCAAAAGATGGTTATGGACATCCTCGGGCGACACATAGCCTTTATGGTGGTAGCGGATGATGCCCTCGGCATCTACCAAAAATGTCTCAGGCGCGCCAATTACCCCAAGCTCAAACCCTAAATCACCATCAGGATCAAAAATATTGGCTGAAAATGGGTCACCAAATTCATCTAAGAATGCCTGCCCGTTCTCGCGGGTATCACGGTAGTTAATACCCACAATACGCAGTCCACGGTCGGCAAGATCAAGCAGTTGGGGCATTTCCTGGCGACAGGCGGCGCACCACTCTCCCCATACATTGACCAGCGTCAGCTCACCTTCCAGCAACGATTGATCGACCCGCTGTTGTTCATCTTCAAGCGTGGTGGCCTCAAAGGCGGGAAAGTCGCGTGCCATCAGCGCCGAATCGCGACCTGTAGGGTCCTCTGACAAGCGCGCATAGAAAAACAACGCCAAGCCTAAAAATGCGACAGGTAAGATAAACAAAAGCAAGCGCCGCTTCATGCCCGCCCCTCCTGCGCCAATCTGGCCGGCCGCGCGGGCCGGTAACGCTTATCCGCCACCGCCAGCACGCCGCCCAACGCCATTAGCAATCCTCCCAGCCACAGCCAGCGCACAAACGGTTTGTATTGGATCCGCATCGCCCAACTGCCGTCATCCAATTGCTCGCCCATGGCCACGTAAAGATCACGGAAAAGGCCCGGACGCAACGCCACCTGGGTCATGGGCATGCCGGTGGCCAGATACAGCCGCTTTTCAGGCCGCATCTCGAAACGCCGGCTGCTCTCACCGCGCTGAACCTCGATCACCGCGGTATCGGCCAAGTAATTGG
>RKMI01000111.1_pt1 | contig 69533 bp, 68 predicted proteins | sample 2174191 | NCBI WGS metagenome assembly RKMI01 (sample SAMN10236717, study PRJNA505201) | synthetic metagenome | isolation source: mock community containing 12 organisms: Thioclava sp. ES.032, Psychrobacter... | place: USA: Walnut Creek | collected 2015-10-01
CCGCCGCATGGGCGTTGTACACCTCTTTCAGCGTGGCGGAAATATCGCGCATTACGCCCTGGAACTGTTGCGACATATGGTTTAGCGAGCGGTCGGTATAGACCACCGAATATTCCAGCAAGCCGTCAGGGTCGACGTTGGGCAGTAAGCCAGCCATGGCGTTCTCCAATCATGTGATGTGCTCTCAATCGGCACATTTTGTCTTGTATAAGAAGGTGTTCTTAAGAGTACGAGCAAAAAACGCACAAAACCAGCCCGCAAGGGGCTGGTCGTTAAAGCTAAATAGCGGGAATTAACGTGGCGGCAATTGCTCGGGCCCAAACGCATCGGGCAGCAGGGTTTCCATGGTGTAGGTTTTTAGTACCTCGCCCTGGCGGGAAAGCACCAGGATCTGCGTGTCGGGCGTGGCAAACTCGCGGATGCGCTGGCGGCAGTCACCGCAGGGCGTACATAGGTGCTCGCCCGGTCCCATGACATAGACCTTGGCAAGCTCGCGCTGCCCGGCAGTAGCCATGGCGGAAATCGCCGAGGCTTCGGCACACAGTCCCTTGTAGTGGGCGACTTCCACGTTGGCGCCGGCAAACTGCTGCCCGTCGGGTGTCTCCACCACCGATGCCACCGGGTGGTGGGAGTAGGGCGCATAGGCATTGCCCAGCGTCTTGAGCAGTGTTTCAACCAGCGCCGTATTGGCTTGGCTCATGGCGATATCCTCGATCATGGCTTTTAGGACTTGGCAGCGTCGTCGCGCAGCACGGTATCCAACGCGATGATCATCATGTCGTCGAAGGTGGTCTGACGGTCGGCGCTGGAGAGCGAGTCGCCCTTAAGAATATGGTCCGACACGGTGCAGATGGTCAGTGCCCGTGCGCCGAATTCCGCCGCCACGCCGTAAAGGCCTGCGGCTTCCATCTCAACGCCGACAATGCCGTAACGCTTGAGCAGTTCGGCCATTTCGGTTTGCGGGTTGTAGAACAGATCCGCCGAGAAGATGTTGCCCACCTTGACCGGTACGTTCTGTGCGTTGGCGGCGGCCACGGCGTGCTGGGTCAGGTCAAAGTCGGCAATCGCGGCGAAGTCATGGTCGTTGAAGCGCATGCGGTTGACCTTGGAGTCGGTGCAGGCACCCATGCCGATGACCACATCGCGGACGTTGACGTCGTCGCGTACCGCGCCGCAGGAGCCCACGCGAATAACGGATTTAACGCCGTAGTCGGTGATCAGCTCCTTGGCGTAAATCGATACCGAGGGGATGCCCATGCCGTGTCCCATGACCGAAATCTCGCGGCCTTTGTAGGTGCCGGTGTAACCAAACATGCTGCGCACGTCGTTCACCTGGCGAACGTTCTCCAGGTAGGTGTCGGCAATGTACTTGGCACGCAGTGGATCGCCGGGCATCAGCACAGTATCGGCGAAATCACCTGGGGCAGCGTTAATATGTGGGGTAGCCATAAAAGGTCTCCTTTAAGCGGCGTTGGGCAAAAAGCTGTCGCCGTCGGCCATGGCCTCGAGCGCGAAGTAGTCGGCGAGCGTCTGGCCAATATCGGCGAAGGTGCCGCGTTCGCCCATGGGGCCGGGGGCAAAGCCTGCGCCCCGCACCATGACCGGCACGTACTCACGGGTGTGCTCGGTGCCTTCCCAACTGGGGTCACAGCCGTGGTCAGCGGTGAGCAGCAGCAGGTCGTCGTCGTTGAGCGCGGCAAAAAGCTCGGGCAGGCGGGCATCGAAGTGCTCAAGGGCGGCGGCATAGCCCGGCACGTCGCGGCGGTGACCGTAGACCGAGTCAAAATCGACGAAGTTGGCCATGATCATGGTCGGGCGGTCGCTGGTTTCCTTGGCAGTACGCGCTATCTCGCCAAGCGTCGCTTCCATCAGCGCATCGTGGCCGCTGGCTTTGACCTTGTGGGTGATCCCGCAGTGGGCGTAGATATCGGCAATCTTGCCGATCGAGACCACTTCGCCTCCGGCCTCGGCAAGCTTTTGCAGCACGGTAGGCGTCGGCGGCTCAACGCTGTAGTCGCGGCGGTTGCCGGTGCGGGCGAAGCTTGCGCTGTCGTCGCCAACAAACGGGCGGGCGATTACCCGGCCAATGTTGTAGGGCTCAAGCAGTCCGCGCACGGTTTCGCACAGCTCATAAAGCCGTTCAAGGCCATAGTGCTCCTCGTGAGCGGCAATCTGGAACACGGAGTCCGCCGAGGTGTAGACGATCGGCTTGCCGGTAGCGACGTGCTCTTCCCCCAGGCGGGCGATGATCTCGGTGCCCGAGGCGTGGCAATTGCCGATTACACCGGGAAGGTTGGCCTCCTCGACAATCCTGTCGAGCAGCTCAGCCGGGAAGCTGTCGGTCTTATCGAGAAAGTAGCCCCAGTCAAAGCGTACCGGTACGCCAGCAATTTCCCAGTGGCCGGAAGGCGTGTCCTTGCCGCTGGAAATCTCCTTGGCATGGGCGTAAGCGCCTTCCAGCGTGCTGGGCAGGTCAACGCCTTCGGCGACGCTGCCAGTGGCATCACGGTGGGCGTGGAACAGACCCAGCTTGGCCATGTTGGGCAGTTTCAGCGGCCCGGAACGTTCGGCGGTATCGGCCTCGCCGCGCGCGCAGGCGGCGGCGATGTGGCCCAGGGTGTCGGCCCCCTGGTCACCGAATTTGTCGGCGTCCGGCGCGCTGCCGATACCGAAGGAATCGAGGACCACGACGATGGCACGGCGCATTAGGCTTCTCCTCGGAAAGTGTCTTGAAGTAGCGTGTCAGCGGTGGCGGGCTGCTCGCCCAGCGTAACCGCCGCGCGTAGCTGAGCGGCGGCGCGGGCGGCGGCGTCTTCGCTTTGGGCGTGAACGATGGCCAGCGGGCGCTGGTTATCCACCCGATCGCCGACTTCGGCGATATCGCTGAAGCCAACGCTATGGTCGACGCTGGCGTCGTTGCGCAGGCGGCCACCGCCGAGTTCCACCACGCTCATGCCCACGGCGCGAGTGTCAATACGTTGCACGATGCCATCCTGCTCGGGATAGACCGCCTGAACCACCGACGCGGTGGCCAAATAACTATCCGAGCGCTCCATGAAGTCGGCGGGGCCGCCCAGCTCGTGCACCATGCGGGCGAAGACCTCGGCGGCCGCGCCGGAGGTAAGCGCTTTTTCAAGCTTGGCTAGCGCTTCGTCACGGCTGGCAGCCAGCTTGCCCGCCATCAGCATTTCCACCGCCAGTTCGCGGGTTACCTGCATGACGCGGCTATCGGAGCGCTCGCCGCGCAGCAGCGCCAGGGTTTCGACGATCTCGACCGCATTGCCGGCGCAGGGGGCCAGCGGCTGGCTCATGTCGGTGAGCAGTGCGGTGGTGGGAGTGCCTGCCTGGGTGGCCACGTTGGCGATGCTCTTGGCCAGTTCGCGGGATTTCTCTGGAGTGGGCATAAAAGCGCCGCTGCCGACTTTGACGTCCATCACCAGGGCGTCAAGCCCCGAGGCCAACTTTTTACCCAGAATCGAGGCGGTGATCAACGGGATGGATTCCACCGTGGCGGTCACGTCGCGCACCCCGTAGATACGCTTATCCGCGGGGGCGAGGTTGCCGGTTTGGCCGATAATCGCCACGCCGGTGGATTTCACCACATCGCCGAAGCGTTCCGGGGCGGGGTAGGGGTTGTAGCCGGGAATGGACTCGAGCTTGTCCAGCGTGCCGCCGGTGTGGCCCAGGCCGCGGCCGGAAATCATCGGCACAAAGGCACCGCAGGCCGCGACCCAGGGGCCAAGCACCAGCGATACTAGATCGCCCACGCCGCCGGTGGAGTGTTTATCGACGACCGGCCCCGGTAGGTTGAGTGAGTCCCAGTTCATCACATGGCCCGAATCGCGTGTAGCCGTGGTCAGCGCCACGACTTCTTCGCGGCTCATGCCGTTCAAGAACACCGCCATGGTGAACGCGCTAATTTGCGCATCGCTGATGCGGTCGTCGGCAATGCTTTGTACAAAGGCTTTGATTTCTTCAGCGGGCAGCGGCTGGCCGTCGCGCTTCAGGCGAATCAGTTCTTGGGGAAGCAAGGTGTGCTGGGAAGCCATTAGTAGCCTCCCTCAGTGGTGGATCGCGGGTTGCCATCCAGCGTATTGAGCAAGTTACCCAGCAAACTCGACGCGCCAAAGCGAAAGTGTTTAGCCGAGACCCACTGATTACCCATGATATTGGCCGCCAAGGCTAAATACTCGGCGGCATCTTCTGCTGTTTTGACACCACCGGCTGCTTTGAAGCCAACATCTTTACCACTGGCTTTGATCGCCTTGAGCATGATCTCGGCGGCTTCCAGCGTTGCGTTGACGGCCACCTTGCCGGTTGAGGTTTTGATAAAGTCCGCGCCGCCCTCAATGGCCAACTCGCTTGCCCGTTTAATAAGGGCGGGATCCTTGAGTTCGCCTGATTCGATGATGACTTTTAAGAGCGCCTGGCCGCCGCAGGCCGCGTGGCACATTTCCACCAGTTCGCGGCCAGTATCTTCATCACCTGCCATGAGGGCACGGTAGGGGAACACCACATCGACTTCATCCGCGCCGGAGGCAACGGCTTCACGGGTTTCTCGGGCAGCGCCCATGATGTCGTCACCGCCAAGGGGGAAGTTGGTCACGGTGGCAATTTTGACTTCACCACTAAGCTTGTGGGCGGTGAGTGCGCGACGTGCCGTCACCACAAACTGGGGGTATATGCATACCGCTGCCGGATGGCCATAGGGCGTTTTCGCCTGCTGGCAAAGCGATTCGATGGTCGCATCAGTATCGGTATCGTTAAGACTGGTTAGGTCCATTAGTGAAAGCGCCTGGCGCGCGGCAAGGGTCACGTTAATCGAAGCGGTCATGGACATCTCGCACAGTTATTATCAACGGAAAAAAACGGGCACTACCGTATATGACAGCAGCGCCCGAGATATAGCTTATTATTACGTTAAGTAGCGGCGCTGCCTAGGGCGATAAAGAAGCCTGCAATGGAGGCTGACATCAGGTTAGACAGTGTACCGGCCAATACCGCTTTGACACCAAAACGGGCGATTTCCTTGCGACGTGTCGGGGCAATGCTACCCAGGCCACCCAGCAAAATCGCAATCGACGACAAATTCGCAAAGCCACACAGGGCAAAGGAAAGAATCGCCGTGGTATGCGGCGTCATTGCCTGGCCAGTGGCCGCCACCATCTGCTCGCCCTCAATATAGGGAGCCAGGTTGATATAGGCGACAAACTCATTGACCACCAGTTTTTGGCCGATGAACGAGCCGGCTAGTGTCGCTTCTTCCCAGGGTACGCCCAGTAAAAATGCCAGCGGGGCAAACAGCCAGCCGAGAATCCACTCAAGGCTCAGCGACTCGAAGCCAACCCAGCCGCCGACGCCACCCAAAATGCCGTTGATCAGCGCAATCAGCGCAATGAAGGCAAGCAGCATGGCGCCGACGTTAGCGGCCAGCATCAGGCCAGAGGTCGCACCGGAGGCAGCCGCGTCCAACACGTTAGTGGGCTTGTCTTCCTGTTCTTTAAGCTCTTCCTCGACCTGGGAAACGCTGTCGGCGTCCTTGGGGTCCTGGGTTTCGGGCATGATCAGCTTAGCAAACAGCAGGCCACCGGGGGCTGCCATAAAGGAGGCGGCGACCAGATATTCCATGGGAATACCCAGCGCGGCATAGCCGGCCAATACAGAACCCGCCACCGATGCCAAACCACCGCACATAACGGCAAATAGCTGAGAAGGGGTCATCCGGGCAATAAACGGACGAACCACCAAGGGCGCTTCGGTTTGACCAACGAAGATATTAGCCGTGGCCGACAACGACTCGGTGCGCGAGGTACCCAGTGCTTTTTGCAGCGCGCCACCCAAGATGCGGATCACCCATTGCATGATGCCGAGGTAATACAGTACCGCGATCAGCGAGGAGAAAAAGATAATGACCGGCAGAACTTTAATGGCAAACACGAAGCCGACTTCGTCAGCATTGGCCAAGTCGCCGAACAAGAACTCGATGCCGTCATCGGCAAATACCAGAATCTGGCTGACGCCCGCCGAAATGGTTTGCAGTACCGTCTGGCCAAAAGGGACGTAGAGCACAAAGGCGCCGATACCCGCTTGAATGCCAAACGCGCCGAGCACAGTACGCAAGCGGATCGACTTGCGATCGTAAGAAAAGATCAGGGCGATGGCCACCAGAGTGACCATGCCGACCAGGCTCATCAGGAGTGTCATAGGGAAATCCTTCGCATCGCGTTAGGCGGTGTTACAGCAGGTTGAGCTTCACGGTGTAAATCATCGCATTCTGATAGTTGTCAGGCGTGCCCAACTTTTCATCAGAATAGCGATACTGGACGCCGGTGGTGACCAGCTCAGTCGGGTGCCACCAGAGACTTACCGCGCCATTGGTGCCTACGCTGTTGGCTTTATCGCCCACATAGTTCTGTTCCAGGTACTCATCGTCGCGGCCAAAGGTTTGCTCATGCCAGTTGGTGACGCCAAAGTCCTGTCCGAACGCGGTAAAGTCGTAACCCGCGACCCAGCCCGCCATAAAGCCGTTTGAGCCGGTGTAGCCGTCGCTTTGTACCCGGGCGGCGCCGATAAACGGCTTGAACCACAAACCGTTGTCTAACGTCTTGCGGTAGCCCAGGCCGAGAATCTGGTCCTGTTCACGGCTGTCATAACCGTAGTCCCGGAAGTCGTAAAGATGTGCATAGATAGAGAACGGGCTGTCGCCCAGGTAAATATGTGAGGTCAGCTTGCCCGCCGTGCGAAAGTTGTCCTTACCGCCGCTAGCCTCGTCGAACTGGTCGTTGGTGGGGTTTTCAAAATCAAAAAAGCCGTAAAATTCACCCCATTCGTAGCCCAGGCCGCCTTCGATTTCGAGAAACATGAAATCGCTTTTCGCCGCATTGTCAGCGGTACGGTCTTCGGTGCCGTCAGACCAGTCGAGGTAGTTGACCGATACATTGGCGAATGACCAAATTGGGTCGAAGGTGTCCGCGTTAGCGGTAGTGGCGGTACCGGCCATTAATACGCTGGCGCAAAGCGCTGTGAGCGAAGCGCGAGATGCAATAGCAGTAGTAAAACGAGTACGAGCAGTCATGGTAGCCTCAACAGGTTTGTTAGTTGCAGTTTTGATCCGCCTCGACGACGGACGTGAGGGCTGGCGTTGACCCGAGTCAGCGGGTTTTATTGAGTTGTAATGTTAAAATTATAACATTTAGTGTTATTTTTCTAACGCCAATTTGCAACTTTTATCACTTCAACGTCTATTAAATGAAAAATTGGTAACATAAAGTTTAATGGTCGTTGATTTAATGGTAATTCCGTGAGCGCTCGCTCAGCATAGGGAAGGCCCTCAGTGAAAAGGGATAAGCTCAGCGATAACCCTAGGCCCATCCAACGTACAACAGGCCGTTACCAGGAGAAGCTGTCAATGAAAGACCGAAGCGCGTTGCGCCTGGCAACGTTGCAGGAGACGTTAGCAAACGGTGGGACTCTGCATTTGCGCGATGCGGCTGAGCTGTGCGGTGTGTCCGAAATGACGATTCGACGGGATGTGAATGCCCATCCTCACGTCATTAGCTTGTTAGGTGGCCGGCTGGTCATGGCGCATACCCCAGGCGTTACGCCGGTATACGACTTAACCGAGCAGCAGGCCAGCCATTACCAAGCAAAAAACCGCTTATGCCAACGAGCTCAACGTTTCATAGAGGATGGCGATACGCTATTTGTCGACTGCGGTTCAACGCTCATGCCACTAATGAACCAGTTGGGCAGCTATCGCGAGCTCACCGTGATCACCTATGCCCTAAACGTGGCGAACGCGGTAGCCCCTTTGCCCAACGTACGGCTGGTGCTGCTGGGTGGATTGTTTTATGCCGCGTCGCAAACGTTTGCCAGTGACAGCATGGCGGAGTCAATCGAGCGGTTGGGTATCAATAAGGCGTTTATTTCGGCCGCGGGTGTCGATGTGCAGCGTGGGGTGAGTTGTTTTCACTTCCATGAGGTGCTGCCTAAACAGGCAGCTATGGCTGCTGCCATGCAGCGTCTATTGGTCGTAGATGCAAGCAAATTTGGTGTTGTGCGCCCTGCCTATTTTGCCTCAGTGAGTGAGTTTGATGTGATAGTGACTGACGAAGAGGGCGCATCACCCTTTCTCAGTGATGGGCTCCGTGACCAAGGTCTCGGCCTGCCGACTATTACGGTGGCGTAAGCTTAGTTTTCATTAAATTAGCCAAGTTTTCTTTAAGCCGCAGGCCATTCGTGGCAAAATCCGCCGCGTTTACCTGCGGCAAATCGTCTCTTCTCTTCTGCATCATTGATGCGAGAATAGCGTCCGTCTGCGGTAATTGTGTTTGGCGATAGTCTGCCAAGCGATCCTCTCTCGCGATCAGACGTCGACGTTAAGCGGTTGCTTATCGGCTGCGTTTGCTCAAGAGACTTTGTTGGCTTGCTACCTTAGCAGCTTGTTCACAATGTTTGCCTCCCAGCCCTGACGAGGTCGTAACATGAGAAAAAACCTCTACGCCAAAGCGGCAGGTCTTCTACTGCTGCTTTCTTTATTTTTACTGCTGGGTGGTTGTAGCTCGGCGTTGATGGACCCGAAGGGTCAAATCGGCGCCGAGCAACGCACCCTGATTCTGACAGCCTTTGGCATTATGCAGATCGTCGTGCTTCCCGTTATCGGGATGACGCTGTTCTTTGCCTGGCGTTATCGCCGCGGCAATCATAATGCTGCTTACACGCCTGATTGGGCTCACAACACCTGGGTCGAAGTGGTGGTGTGGCTGATTCCGTGCGTCATCGTTCTCTTCCTTGCCGGGTTGACGTGGTATACCTCGAACAGCCTGGATCCGCACAAGTCCATTGCTGAGGAAGACGAAGAGACGTTTGAAATCCAGGCTGTAGCGATGGATTGGAAGTGGCTGTTCATCTATCCCGAGCAGGGCATTGCCACGGTCAACGAGGTGGCGTTCCCCGCGGATACGCCGATACGGTTCCGGGTGAGTTCTGCGTCAGTGATGAATTCGTTCTTCATCCCTGATCTCGGCAGTCAAATCTATGCCATGGCGGGTATGGATAATGACGTTCATCTGGTTGCTGATGAGGAAGGCACTTACCCAGGCCGTTCCACCAACTACAGCGGTTCAGGCTTCTCTGGCATGACCTTTGAAGCGCATGCGACCTCTGATGAAGGCTTCGATGAGTGGGTGGACGAAGTGAGAGAGTCCTCTGATTCGATAAGCTTCGACGATGGCTATCTCGAGTTGTTAAAGCCAAGCCGTAATCATCCGGTCGAGTACTTCTCTGAAGTATCGCCGACCCTTTATGACGACATTCTCAACACTTACCACAGCGGTGAGCCTGTTGATGTGTTGCCTAATGAGACCGGATACAAACATGCCAGTAGCGATCATCAAGAGCAGGACGGCGATATGGCGATGAACGCGGAGGCAGCGGAGTAAACTATGTTTGGAAAACTCGGTTTAGACTCGATCCCCTTTTACGATCCCATCATCGTATCGCTCATGATCATGACCGCCTTGGGCGGAGCGGTGGTGTTAGGGGGTGTTACCTACTACCGCAAGTGGGGCTATCTGTGGAGCGAGTGGGTAACCTCGGTCGATCATAAAAAGATCGGGATCATGTATTTCATCGTGGCCCTGGTGATGCTGGTCCGCGGTATTGGTGAAGCGCTGATGATGCGTGCCCAGCTGGCGATTGCCTCTGGCGGAGCAGAAGGCTTCCTGCCGCCGGAGCATTACGACCAACTGTTCACGACCCACGGCGTGATCATGATCTTCTTCGTGGCCATGCCCATGGTCATCGGTTTGATGAACTTGGTCGTGCCGCTACAGATCGGTGCCCGCGACGTTGCCTACCCGTTCCTGAACAACCTCAGCTTCTGGCTGTTTGTATCCGGTGCGATGATCGTCAACCTATCTCTGTTTATCGGCGAGTTTGGTACCACTGGCTGGTTGGCCTACGCGCCTCTCTCGGGGATTGAGTACAGTCCAGGGGTCGGGGTCGATTACTGGATATGGGCGTTGCAGATATCCGGGGTAGGGACCACGTTGACGGGTATCAACTTCTTCGTGACGATCCTGAAAATGCGTGCGCCGGGCATGAAGATGTTCCGCATGCCGATCTTTACGTGGACATCGCTGTGCGCCAACGTGCTGATCATCGCGTCGTTCCCGATTCTGACCGCGACGATTGCGCTGCTCACCCTTGATCGTTACCTGGGGATGAACTTCTTCACCAACGATCTTGGCGGCAACGTGATGATGTACGTCAACCTCATCTGGGCCTGGGGCCATCCTGAGGTGTACATCCTGATTCTGCCGGCCTTTGGGGTATTCTCTGAAGTCGTGGCGACGTACGCCCGCAAGCGATTGTTCGGTTACACCACCATGGTCTGGGCGACCGTTGCGATTACGCTGCTGTCCTTCATCGTATGGCTGCACCACTTCTTCACCATGGGGGCGGGGGCCAACGTCAATGCCTTCTTCGGCATCATGACGATGATCATTGCCATTCCCACGGGTGTGAAGGTATTTAACTGGCTGTTCACCATGTACCGCGGCAGCATCGAGCTGTCTGTGCCCATGCTGTGGCTCATCGGTTTCATCATCGTCTTTACCATCGGTGGTATGACCGGTGTGATGCTGTCGGTGCCAGCCGCTAACTTTGTGCTGCATAACAGCCTGTTCGTTATCGCCCACTTCCACAACGTGATTATCGGCGGCGTGGTCTTCGGCATGATGGCGGGAATGTACTACTGGTTCCCGAAGGCGTTTGGCTTCAAGCTCGACGAAAAGTGGGGCAAGCGCAGCTTCTGGTGCTGGTTGATCGGCTTCCTCATGGCCTTTATGCCGCTCTACGTGCTCAGCTTCGATGGGGCCGTGCGTCGCATGCAGTCTTACGAAGCCACTGAATGGCAGCCAATGATGATCGTCGCCTTTATCGGTGCCTGTATTATTCTGATGGGTATCTTATCGACACTGATCATGGTGGCGGTCAGCATCAAGAATCGTCATAGCATGAAGTATGCAGACTTGAGCGGTGACCCTTGGGATGGCCGTACCCTGGAGTGGGCAACCTCTTCGCCTGCGCCTTTCTATAACTTCGCGCATCTGCCCAAAATCAGCGGTATCGATGATTTCTGGCGCCAGAAGCAGGAAGGTCGTGACGCAATTGGCACTGGGCCTTACCAGGACATCCATATGCCGCGCAACACCATTGCTGGACCAGTGATCAGCCTGTTCTCGATGATCTTTGGTTTTGCCCTGGTATGGCATATCTGGTGGCTGGCGATTGTCGGTGGTATCGGTATGTTTGTTGCCTTTATCGCCCGCGTAGCTAATGACGATATCGATTACTACGTGCCGGCGGCTGAAGTCGAGCGTATTGAGACTGAGCATAAGCAACGCCTCGAAGAGTATCGGGAGTGGGTCAAGCAGAATCCCGAAGAAGCGTCTCATCTACAGGTTCGGATGCAGGGGTAACCATGGCGAGCGAAGCAGTAAGTAACCACGACGATCACGCGCATCCAGTGACGCATGATCACCACGATACCGGCAGCATCAAGGTGTTCGGTTTCTGGGTTTACCTGATGAGCGATTTGGTGATCTTCGGAACACTATTCGCAACTTTTGCCGTGCTCCTTCGGGGCACGGCCGGTGGACCCGACGGCTCCGAGATCTTTGATTTACCGCTGATTTTAGCCGGTACATTTGCACTGTTGATCAGTAGTTTTACCTACGGGATGGCGGTGCTGGCAATGACCGCCGAGAAGGTTGACCAAGTCAAGAAATGGCTGTGGATCACCTTCGTGCTGGGGGCGGCCTTTATCGCCATGGAGATTTATGAGTTCCAGCACCTCATTCATCTCGGCTACGGGCCTGATCGCAGCGCCTTTTTATCTGCCTTCTTTACACTGGTTGGCACCCACGGTCTCCACGTGACCTTCGGGCTGATCTGGATCCTGGTGGTACTTTATCAATTGCGCACCAAGGGTCTGAACGACATGACACGTCCGCGTATCCTATGCTTAAGCTTGTTCTGGCACTTCTTGGATATTGTTTGGATTTGTGTGTTTTCATTCGTCTACCTGATGGGGGTTCTGTAATATGGATGATTCACCCACTTCACACGGCAGCGTAAAGTCGTATGTGACAGGCCTCATTCTGTCCATCGTGCTCACTATTATCCCCTTCTCGGTGGTAATGAGTGGTGCGTTGAGCATGAATGCCACCGTTTGGACGATTGTTATAACCGCCATAGCCCAGATTCTGGTGCAGCTTGTGATGTTCATGCACATGGACACTAAGCAAGAGGAAGGTTGGAACTTCATGTCCTTCGTCTTCACCCTGATTATTCTCGGCCTGGTTGTTGGAGGTTCGTTGTGGATCATGCATCACCTGCACCTCAATCTGCACATCGGGTAACGTTTATGGCAAAGATGGGCGATTATTTCGCCCTCACCAAACCGGGTATCATTGGTGGTAATACCATTTCAGTCATGGGCGGCTATTTTTTAGCCGCCCGCGGCGATTTTGATTTGCTGCTGTTTTTGAGCGCGGTGGTGGGCTTGGCGCTGGTGATTGCGTCAGGCTGTGCCTTTAATAACGTGATTGATCGGGACATTGATGCGGTGATGAGCCGCACGCGTACGCGGGCTCTGGTCCAGGGTCGTATCACACCGTTTGCGGCATTGTGCTTTGCGACGCTGCTGGGCATTGCCGGCTTCGCCGTGTTGGCGCTAGGTACCAATGGGTTGACGGTTGCTCTGGCAGGCTTTGGTTACGCTATTTATGTAGGGGCCTATAGCCTCTATATGAAGCGTCATTCTGAGTTTGGCACTTTGGTGGGCAGCCTTTCTGGTGCAGTACCGCCAGTGGTGGGTTATTGCGCCGTGACTAACCAGCTGGACGCCGGGGCCTTAACGCTACTGTTGATTTTCTGTCTTTGGCAAATGCCGCATTCTTATGCGATTGCTATTTTCCGGATGGAAGATTACCGCGCTGCTTCAATTCCGGTCTTGCCGGTGGTACGCGGTATTGCGTCAGCACGTCGCTATATTCTTGGCTACATAATTGCGTTTATTGCCGCATCATTGGCGTTGGTACTGGCCGGCTATGCTGGCGTTGGCTACCTGATCGTAGCATTGGTGATGGGTAGCTACTGGCTTTATCAGGCCGTACAGGGCTATCACGGTAGCGATGAAGTCCGTTGGGCTAAGCGCGTGTTTGGCGTTTCAATCCTGGCGATCACGGTGTTGAGCGTTGCCATGTCACTGGATGCCAGCCTGCTGTCGTTACCACCGTTGTTAGACCGTTGGTTATGAATTTCGTCAGAAATTAGGCAGGAGTGCAATGCTCCTGTCTATACTGTCTGTAAGCCCGATGTGGGTTTGATCGACTATCCCGTCGGTTAGAATAATAAGGACAGTAGGAGACGTACCCATGCTGACACACGTCTGGGGTCTGATGGCCCATCCTCAACGCGAATGGAAACAGATGCACGACGAGCATGAAACGGTGTTTCACCTCTATGCTCACCATGTATTGATTCTCAGCGCTGTCCCCGTTGTCTGCTCTTTTATCGGCACTACCCAGTTCGGCTGGGGACTTGGCGGTGAGCGGACCATTCAGCTTAACCTGCTGGATGCATTTTATGCGGGTATCGTGTTCTATCTGGTCATTCTGGCGGCCGTGTTGTTCATGGGTAACGTTATCCATTGGATGGCCCAGCGCTTTGTAGACCCCCCAAATCGTCGGCGCTGCGTAAAATTTGCAGGTTATGTCGCAACCCCCATGCTACTTAGCGGTATTGTCGCCCTCTATCCCATTGTATGGCTGTGCCTGCTGGCCGGGGTAATAGGGCTGTGCTGGTCGGGTTATCTGCTCTACGTCGGAATTCCGAACTTTCTGGATATTTCTGATGAGCAAGGGTTTATCGTTTCCAGTGCCACCCTGGCGATCGGTGTGTTGGTGCTTGAGATGTTGCTGGCCGCGACGGTGTTGCTCTGGGGTTACGGCGAGCAGATTATTCTCGGTATCCTGTCCTAGCCCACGCCGTTAGCGTCCTGCTCCTTAAAACCGCTACCTCGCTATGCTGCGAGGTAGCGGCTTGAACTATGCGTTTTGCTGGCTTGCCTGAATGGCGGTCAGGGCGATGGTATAGACAATATCGTCGACCAATGCCCCGCGTGATAAGTCATTTACGGGCTTATTCAAGCCTTGCAGCATTGGGCCGACGCTTACCACCCTAGCGCTGCGTTGAACCGCCTTGTAAGTGGTGTTTCCCGTATTCAGATCGGGAAACACAAACACCGTTGCGTTACCGGCGACCGGTGAGTCGGGCGCTTTTTGCTTGCCTACACTTTCGATGGCAGCGGCGTCGTATTGCAGTGGACCGTCGATAAGTAAGCCGGGCGCACGCTGTTTGGCGATGCGCGTGGCTTCGCGCACTTTATCGACATCCGCACCAGTCCCCGAATCCCCCGTTGAATAGCTGATCATTGCGACCCGTGGTTCGATTCCAAACGCTTGTGCCGAGTGGGCACTTTGTATAGCGATTTCTGCGAGCGTTTCAGCGTCAGGGTCGGGATTTATTGCGCAATCACCATAGACCACCACTTGTTCGGGTAGCAGCATAAAGAAGATCGACGACACCTGACGGTATTCCGGTGCGGTTTTGATCAACTGGAAGGCGGGTCGCACGGTATTGGCTGTGGTATGGACGGCCCCTGACACCAAGCCGTCGACCTCATCCAACTGAAGCATCATGGTGCCAAGTACCACGTTATCCTGCAGTTGGGCCTCAGCCGTTAACTCATTGAGCTTACCGCGTCGACGCTTAACCATGGGGGCGATGTAATGCGCACGGGTACTTTCTGGGTCAATAATGGTGAGCGCCTCCGGTAGCGTCAATCCCCGGTTGCGGGCGACATCTTCTATGTCATCGCGATTACCCAGCAGTACGCAGTTAGCGATGCCGCGCCGCTGGCAAATAATCGCGGCTTCGATGGTTCTTGGTTCATCGCCTTCAGGCAGCACGATGCGCTTTTTGGCTTGCTGAGCATGCTTGACCAGCTGGTGACGAAAGGCGGAAGGCGAAAGCCGATGCGTGTAGCCACGGCTAAGATTGGTTTTTAGCCAGTCTAAATCGATATGAGCAGCAACATAGCGAGCGACCTGTTCGGCACGCTCGAAATCATCCATGGGAATTTCACTGCTTAACTGGCTTAAGTTTTGCGCGGTGGTCAGGCTGTCGGTGTCGACTGCCAGCACCGGCAAGCCAGTTTTTAGCGCAGGCCGACACATTTCAATCATATTGTCGTTGGGCATAAAGCCGTTGGTTAGCAGCACACCGGCCAGGCGGGTACCGTTCATGGTGGCAAGTGCAGAGGCCAGCACCACATCGTCGCGGTCGCCAGACGCGACCACCAGGCAACCTGGCTTGAAAATATGCAACGCATTGGCGGCACTGCGGGCGCAAAGGCTGGTGGAAAGCACCCGTCGGCTGGCGGCTTCGCCTTCGTTCAGCAGCGTCGCATTCAGCGCCCTGGCGACGTCCAGCGTGCGCGGTGCACTGAGCGCATTGCTGTAGGGGACAACGCCAATCAGATGAAACTTATCCGTGGCAAGCGACGGCGAGTAGCGGCGTAGCTCGTTGAGCAGTGAGGCTTCCAACTGGGGTTTAATGCTCCCTGGTGCCGCGGAAAGATCGTCTTCCTGGCCGTAGGGCAGGTTTTTCATACGCATCAAAATGCCGCCCAGTGTGCGGCTGGAGCTAACGCCGCCGAAGCTTCTTGCGTGCATATCCAGCTCTTCGGCGAGCCGCTGAGGGTCATCCAAATCGCCGGTGCCCACCAGAATAATGCGTGCATTTAATGCATTGGCCAACTGAGTGTTGGTTTGGGTGGCGTAGGTGGTGTACTGGGTGGGGACCACTCCTTCGACCACCACCAAATCCAAGGTGCTACCGTCCCGGTAAGCCTGCTGGGTGACCTGATCGTAAAGCTCGATCACGTTTTCCATCAGCTCGTCGGTTTGATCGTCGCGCAACAGTCGCTCAAGCCGGGCCTGGGAAATAGGCGAGGGCGGTCGTTGATTTAATGTACGCGAAGCCAGCGCCGTTGAGCGGTCCAACCCGGGGCCATTTAACTCTTTTTGCATAAATGGCTTTAGAAAACCCGCTTTAAGACCAATGGTGTCCAGCGCTTGAATCAACCCCAGGCACGCGGAGGTTAGGCCTGCTCCTTGGCTGGTGGGTACCAGCAAAATAGCCTGCGGTGCATCAGCGGGCGTGTTCATGCGTGAGTCTCCAGACAGTGACGGGTTTCCATGGCGATACGGCCTTCTTCATCCGTGGGAATGACCCACACCTGCGCCCCTTGGTGATCAGGGTTATCCAGCCTGCCTTCTTTACCGCGAATCGTGGCCTCGTTGGCTGCGTCATTCAGCGCAACGCCGAAGTGCGGCATCAGGCCAATTACTTGGCGACGTACCTGTGGTGAGTTTTCGCCGATACCGCCGGTGAAAATGACACCATCCAACTGGGGCAGCGCACAGGAAAGCCCCGCCAGTGATTTAGCAATACGGTAGCAGAATACTTCCAGCGCCAGAGTGGCGCCTGTATGGCCCTGGGCGGCGGCCTGTTCTATTTCACGCATATCGTTGGTTAGGCCGGAAAGCCCCAGTAGCCCGCTTTGTTTATTCAGTACCTTGTCGATTTCATCCAGCGACCAGCCAAGCTGGCGATGCAAATGCGCGTGCAGGCCGGGGTCGACATCGCCGCTGCGCGTGCCCATTACCACCCCTTCCAATGGTGTTAATCCCATGCTGGTATCCAGGCTTTGGTTCTGCCACACGGCGCTGGTCGAGCAGCCGTTGCCCAGGTGCGCGGTCAGCCAGCCGCCAGCCCCCCGGTCGCTCAGTTCACCGGCGCGCTGGCTAACGAAGGCGTGACTGGTGCCATGAAAGCCGTAGCGGCGAATGCCGTGCTCGGAGTAAAGCGCCTCGGGCAGTGCATAGCGGTAGGCGCGCGGCGGCAGCGTTTGATGAAAGGCGGTATCAAACACGGCGACCTGGGGAAGCGAGGGAAAGACTTGTTGAGTGGCGGTAATACCGGTCAGGTTGGCCGGGTTATGTAACGGCGCGAGGGCGGCGGTACTTTCAATGACGGTGATGACGTGCTCATCAATCAGGGCTGCCTGGGTAAAATGCTCGCCCCCGTGGACAATACGGTGACCAACAGCATTAGGCCGGCGGCCTTCCAAACAGTCTAGAATGGCGCTTATTGCCTGGGCATGGTCGACGCCGGGCAACGACTTGGTAAAACGCTCACCGGCGCTGTCGTTTCCTTTAAGGCGTGCTTCGGGACTGCCCAGGCGTTCAGCAATGCCATCAAGACGTGCTGCCTTTGGGTCTGCATCAATAAGGGCATATTTAATTGAGGAGGAGCCGCAGTTAATGACCAATACCGATGCGTTCATGAAGGGCCTTTTTCGACAAAGAGATAAAGTAAAAAGTTAGACCTTAGTATAACATGTAGCAATACTGACCATCAGTTCGTAAATCTCGTTAGCCTTCTAGCTAAAATCTCGGCATGCTAGGTATTGCCGTTACTGCTTTCCATCATCCCAAAAAGAGCCCGCTGTTACTATGCAACCCCCTGCGCTCCCGTCTTTTCTTCCACGCCATCTTGCTATCTTATTATTAATGACGGTGGCGACGATGTTCGCGGCCAACCATGTCTCGGCCAGGTTAGCGTTCGATAATGGTACCGGGCTGCTACTGGCGGTGCTGACCCGTTCCGGGGTGGCCTGTTTGATCCTGCTGTGCTTGGTGGTCGCGCAAAAAAAGCGTCTCTGGCTGCCGCCGGGTACTTGGCGGTGGCAGCTCGCCGTCGGGCTTTGTATCACGGTGCAGAGCGTTTGCTTGTACTCGGCCGTAGCGCGGTTGCCGGTGGTGATTGCCTTGCTGCTAGTCAACACCTTCCCGATCCAACTGGCGCTGCTCAGTTGGGCATTAGGCGGGCCGCGACCAACGCTGCGCAGCTGTCTTATAATGGGCACAATTTTGATCGGCCTACTTGTGGTGCTCGATATACCCGCGTGGTTTGCCAGTGCTGAGGGCATGGGCCCAGGCTGGTTGGCGGGTATCGGCTTTGGGTTAACGGCGGCGTTTGCCTTCGCCTGCGCGCTTTGGACCACCGAGCATAGGCTGGCAGGGGTAGGAAGTACCTTACGCAGCTTGCTTACGATGCAAACCGTGTTCATTGCCATGATCATAGGCGGCTTAGCTGGCGTGGTCCCGGGAGGGATGAGCTTGCCGGAAAACAGCCAAGGCTGGATTGGGCTTACGTTATTGGCAGTGTTGTACGGTTCGGCCTTTTCGATGTTGTTTATTTTTGTGCCCCGCCTGGATATGGCGCGCAACGCACCGGTGATGAACATCGAGCCCGTCGCCTCGTTAGTGATTGGTTACTTCGTCTTGGGCCAAATGCTCAGCCCTAGCCAGTTAGTCGGTGGGGCGGTGGTTGTGGGTGGAATCGTGGTGTTGAGTCTCTCCAAACAACGGTAATTTGTTAGCGTGCTAATTAAATGATAAGCTAGCGATGTCATTAACACGCTAATGAGTTCCGCATGTCCCCCGAACAACGCTTTGCCCGCTGGGTAAAGGTGGCGATTGCCGCCTTTCTCCTTGTATTTTTATATTTTCTCATCGCCGATAGCTTTATGCCCATCACTCCGGAAGCGCGGGTGATGCGCCCGGTGACGCGCATTGCGCCTGAGCTGAGCGCGCCTGTTAAAGAAGTTGTGGTGCACGACCACCAACAGGTCGCAGAAGGGGACGTACTTTTCCGCTTAGACGCTGCGCCTTTTCGCGTGGCCTTGCAACAGGCACAGTTGGATCGCGAACAAGCCCAGCAAGACAATGCCCGCTTAAAAGCTGAACTAGCCGCGGCGCGTGCCTCCCTGATGTCGGCAGAGGCGACGGCAGAGGAACGCCGCGGCGAACGTCGTCGTGGGGAAGCGCTGCTCGCACGGCAGAGCCTTTCTCGCCAGCAGTACGATCAGCAGGTTGCCGCCGAGCATACGGCGCAGTCGGCGGTGGCCTCGGCCCAGGCAGACATCGAAAGCTTGCAAGTGCAGTTGGGTGAAGAAGGCGAGGCCAATTTGCGCTTACGCAAGGCTGATAACGCCCTGAAAAAAGCACAGCTGGATATGGCGCATACCAACGTCCGAGCGGCCGAGTCGGGGGTGATAACCAACCTACAATTGCAGGCGGGCGACTATGTGCAGGCCGGTCAGCCGGCGTTGGCATTAGTGGCTGATAAGATGGATATTATTGCCGACTTCCGGGAAAAAAGTCTCCGCCATGTGAGCTTGGGCGACTCGGTCAAGGTCGTGCTGGACGGCTGGCCGGGGCAGGTGTTTGAGGGCAAGGTCAGCGCCTTTGATGCAGGCGTTGGCGAAGGTCAAATCGCCCCGAACGGCCAACTGGCGGATATCCCGACAACGGATCGCTGGGTGCGCGATGCCCAGCGTCTGCGCCTCCACGTAGAGCTAAACAAATCACTACCTGCGTTACCAGCCAGTGGTGCTCGAGCCACTGTGCAGTTGGTGCCGGGAGATCATCTGCTGGCTAAACCGTTCGCTGCACTGCAGGCGCGTTTAATCAGCTGGCTTCATATGGTGTATTGAGTATGGCGTTCAATAAACGTTTGGGGCGCAAGCGTGCTGTCGCCATAGAGACAACTGCTCAGCGACCCGCCGGGCTAACGGAGAACGGCCTGCGCCAATGCTTGCGAATCGCGGGTGGAGGCTCGCTGGGTTTTATTATCAGCCAGTTGATGGGCTGGAATTACGGCGTGTTCTTCACCGTGTTTCCGATGTTTCTGCTGGGCATGGTACCCATCTTGAACGGCCATATCGTGCGGCAATTTCTGGCTAACGTCTCGATCAATGTGCTCGAAGTCAGTTTGGTCGTAGGGCTGCTCAAGCATATGCCCTTAGTGATGACGCTGGTAGTGCTGGTGATCTTTTCGTTTCGCTTTTATCTCATGGCCAAAGGCCCGCTATTTTTGTTCGGGGCCAACGGCGTGCTCACACTGAGTATTCTGCTGCACTTTGCCAGTTACCCAAGCGTTGATTTGAGCGATTTGCTGGCCAGCAATATGGTCGCCAGTGGGCTTGCCGTGTTGATTGCCATGCTGATGCACACCTTGTTTCCCGATGTAGAGCCTCGCAACCCACCGCCTAGAGGCGCAAAGCCCGCTGCGCAAATTCGCCATGAAACCCTGATGGGCGGGATCACCGCGACGCTCTCCTTTGTGGTGTTCCAGGTTTTTGATTTGCAGGGCTCGCTGTCGGCCCAGATGGCAACCATTCTGGTGCTGTTCTCGCTGGGCTATGGCGGTGCCAAAGTATCTGCTGGCAAACGCGCGGTGGGCACGCTATTGGGCTGCAATCTGGCGCTTGCCATGCAGCTGGTGCTGTACACCCAGAGCCATCATTTTTTACTGGTGATGCTGCTCTACTGGCTGGGCCTTATGCTGTTTGCAAGGGAGCATATTCTGGAAGGCGGCGGTTCGGGTATTGGCTTTGGCGGGCTAACCACGCTGGGTATTTTATTTGGCCAGTCCCTCGGGCCCCAGCAGGATCTCGTTTACAGCGCGCTCTATCGTTTTTCGTCAATGAGCGTAGCGCTACTGGTGACGCTGTTGGTGATGGCGTGCTTGCACTTCATTCTTAATCGCTTTGCGCCTACACGCTTACCTAGTGCAGCAGCCTAAAAGAAGTTGAGGCAATTTTGCCGATAACGACTACGCTGATGACTAACCCACGCATGAAGTAAGCATTCACTACAGGCGTGGTATTACCCCACTAACGGATTAGAGGTGTTTGTCATGGCAAATGGTAAAGAAGACAAAGCAAAAGGCGCTGCCAACAAGGCTGCCGGTAAAGTGAAAGAAGCGGCGGGCAAAGCTACCGGCAGCGGCAAGACCGAAGCCAAAGGCAAAGCTCAACAGGCAAAGGGCGGCATCCAAAAAGGCGTGGGTGAGGCCAAGGAGAACCAAAAGAAAAAACGCTAGCCGTATAACACTGACACCAACAGGGGGCTTCGGCCCCCTGTTGACGTTTAACACCGTGAAGCTTGATCCAGCGCAATATGGCGCGTTGCCTTCTGTGCCGTAATGGTGAGGAATTTCGACTTCCCGACTGAGGAGACGTGCCATGCCTGCCATGATGAAAGCGGCCATTTTTGTCGAGCCCGGCCGCATCGAGATTGATGACAAACCCATTCCTGAGATCGGCCCCAATGATGCCTTGATGCGCGTGACCACGACGACGATCTGCGGCACCGACGTGCATATCCTCAAAGGCGAGTACCCGGTGGAGCGCGGCCTGACCATCGGCCACGAGCCGGTGGGCGTTATCGAAAAGCTGGGCGCCAACGTTCAGGGCTACCAGGAAGGCCAGCGGGTGATTGCCGGGGCGATCTGCCCGAGCTTTACCTCCTATGGCTGCCAGGACGGTTGCGCCTCGCAGGATGGCGGCCACCATAGCCACGGCTACAAGCCGATGGGCGGCTGGCGCTTTGGCAATACCATCGACGGCGCACAGGCAGAATATCTGTTGGTGCCCGATGCCCAGGCCAATCTCTCGCCGGTGCCGGATGGCCTGACCGACGAACAAGTGCTGATGTGCCCAGATATTATGTCGACCGGCTTTGCCGGTGCCGAAGCCGGGGGTATCAAAATCGGTGACACGGTAGTGGTCTTCGCCCAAGGCCCGATTGGCCTTTGCGCGACGGCGGGGGCGAGGCTGCGAGGCGCAGGGATGATCATTGCGGTAGACGGCGTGGATGAACGCTTGGCTATCGCCAAGCAGATGGGCGCCGACGTAACGCTGGATTTCCGTAAGGTCGACGTAGTGGATGAAATCCTCAAGCTCACCGGTGGGCGCGGTGTCGACGTTGCCATCGAAGCCCTCGGCCTGCAGCAGACCTTCGAGTCTGCCCTGCGCGTACTAAAACCCGGCGGAACGCTATCCAGCCTCGGCGTTTACTCTGAAGACCTGACGATTCCGCTGGGTGCCTTCTGCGCGGGCCTTGGTGACCACAAGATCATTACCTCGCTGTGCCCCGGTGGCAAAGAGCGCATGCGACGGCTGATGAGCATCATCGCCGCTGGTCGGTTGGATCTTGGCCCCATGGTCACCCACCGCTACGCGCTGGAGAACATCGTCGATGCCTACGACCTGTTCTCTCATCAGCGCGACGGCGTCTTGAAAGTAGCGCTCGAGGTTTCCTGAGTGTCAGGCACCGCATAAAACAACGAGGCTAACAACGAAAAACCCGCTAACGGTCCTCTGTATAACCGTCAGCGGGTTTTATTGCTGGCGGCAATGGCCGCTAGGTCTTATTCCAATTCCGCCGAAAAACTCATTTCGACGCCTGCATCATCGACTCGGAGCCAGTACTCCATATTCTTGTAGATGTCAGCATACTGCCTGACGACGTCAATATCAGATGCTGATACCTCGTCGGAAGAAACCTGCTCCATGACATCGGCCAGCGAATGATAAAACTCACTAGTCAGGTGACCATGAAGCAGTAGGTCTTGCTCTGAAGCAGGGGCTTCCAGCGCTTCCTGCAGTGAGGCCGGATCGCTGATATCAGCGCCCAAGGCAATGGCATTGTTAGACATAGCAGCATGCAGTGCCGGTGTTTCTGGCGGCAGCATCATGCTTTCGATTTGCTTGGCGTCTCCGCCTGGTTCAAGTTCCAGAGCCCCTAGTTCAGGCACGAAGGCGCTTGCGGTAGTCACCAGCCCCATAGGGTTCGGGGAGGCAAGGGTCAGGATACCGCTGCCGCTGGGTTCGCCATTGGTCATTGTCAGACTGTCGATGCGAGCCCTCAAACCTGATAGCGCTGAACCGATCATCATGGTGGCCGGGTTGTTCATCGCCGTGTTGATTTCGCTCCAGGCGCTGTTCAGGTCCTGCAGCTCATCACAGCTGAAGGGGTTCTGACGCACTTGCTGAGCATATTGCTGAACCGTCTGAAGCAGTAACGGTAAATTCAGGCCCATCCCGATGCTGGCGATACCTTCAGTGCTACCGAGACCTGGAACCTGAGTCGTTAGGGCGCGCAGGTCGCTGACAATCTCTTCATCGGTTTCCAGAATGACATTCATCTCCATGCGGTCCTGGTTGTACTCACGCATGCCCATAACGAGGCCGGGGAAGCGGCTGGTGATGCGGTCAATATCGGCCTGGCAGGCAGACAGATCCAATTGCTCTGCCTCAACGGCGTCCATCAATGCCTGAGTACCTGCATGGGAAGGAGAGCTGAGCTCATTAAGCAGGCGTGAAAAGTCGACTTCCCCGGCGCCGTAAGGGGTAAAGTCGTGGCGCTGCTCAAGCTCTGCCAGTGCACCAGAATCTTCGAGGTTGCTGTCAGGCAAGTCGTTACCCAGAACCTGCGCTAGCAGCTCGTCGCTGGCATCCTGCGGCACGACAGATATCAGTAACTGCTGATCAATAATGGCCAGGATCGCCTTGACTGGTGCCTCGGGTGTCAGTACCCAGTAGTCTGTGCCGTTGGTGGTGGCCGTGGTGGGATGGATCTCTGCCTTGGTCAGGATACGCTGAAGCGTTTCGCGAAACGCTTCTTCATCTTGCAGTTGCATGCGCAACACAGGCAGGATGCCCAGCCCATAGAAGGCGACCTGGGGGCTCATCTTCAGGCCCAGGGCATGCACATCCTCCAGTGATTCTACACCTACCAGTTCTTCACCCATGGCGATTAACAGCGCCCCCAACGCATGCTGCACTTTATCGTCTTCTAGCTCGGGCAGTGTGTCGCGCAGTTCATCCAGATCAGACTCAAGGCTCGCCATAGGCTGCATGCGCTGAAAGAGATCAAAGGCCTCCTGTTCAGGCATTGTGTCACTTGAGGCCATGAAGTAGGGAGAATCGGCCGGGATATAACTCAGTGTCGATGCCTCCCCGGCTGACTCTTTATCATCGCTGCAGCCGCTGAGCAGGCCTGCGCTGACCAGGGCCAGGGTAACCGCCAGGGAAAGTTTGGTTTTCATCGTGTACTCATTCCTTGAATAGTTTTGGTTTTAGATGGTTTATTGATCTAATTAATCAGCAAATGATAATAATACACTAAGTTTTCTTTACTATCTTCTCCTTAAGTAAAAAGTGACTCTCGAGATTTGTTAAAACTCAAGAGTCACATTCCATCGGTAGGCCGCTTCGTTACACCTCCTGATAAAGCTCGCTGCCTTTGTTGCGGAACTTTTCAGCCTGTTCTTCCATGCCTTTCATGATGGCTTCCTGATCGCCGTCTAGGCCGTGTTCGGCAGCGTACTCGCGTACTTCGTGGCTGATCTTCATGGAGCAGAACTTCGGCCCGCACATGGAGCAGAAGTGGGCTACCTTGGCGGAGTCCTTGGGTAGGGTTTCGTCGTGGTATTCCCGGGCGGTGTCCGGGTCTAGACCCAGATTGAACTGGTCTTCCCAGCGGAACTCGAACCGCGCCTTGGAAAGCGCATTATCCCGCCGCTGTGCCGCCGGGTGGCCCTTGGCCAAGTCCGCTGCGTGGGCAGCAATCTTGTAGGTGATAATACCGGTTTTAACGTCGTCTTTATTGGGCAGGCCCAGGTGCTCTTTAGGCGTGACGTAGCAGAGCATCGCGCAGCCAAACCAGCCGATCATCGCCGCCCCAATGCCCGAGGTGATGTGGTCGTAGCCGGGGGCGATATCGGTGACTAGCGGGCCGAGAGTATAGAAGGGCGCTTCATCGCAGTACTCCAGCTGCTTGTCCATGTTCTCTTTAACAAGATGCATGGGCACATGGCCGGGGCCTTCGATCATCACCTGCACATCGTGCTTCCAGGCAATGTGGGTCAGCTCGCCAAGGGTTTTAAGCTCCGCCATTTGCGCTTCGTCGTTAGCATCCGCCACCGAGCCGGGGCGCAGGCCATCGCCGAGGGAGAACGCCACGTCGTACTGCTTGCAGATCTCGCAGATCTCCTCGAAGTGGGTATACAGGAAGCTCTCCTGGTGATGGTACAAACACCACTTGGCCATGATCGAGCCGCCGCGGCTGACAATGCCGGTGACCCGCTTGGCGGTGAGTGGCACATAGCGCAGCAGCACGCCCGCGTGAATGGTGAAGTAGTCCACGCCCTGTTCGGCCTGCTCGATCAGGGTATCCCGGAACACTTCCCAGGTGAGGTCTTCGGCCACGCCTTTGACCTTTTCCAGCGCCTGATAGATGGGCACCGTGCCAATCGGCACTGGCGAGTTACGTAGAATCCACTCGCGGGTTTCGTGGATATTTTGCCCCGTGGAGAGATCCATGATGGTGTCTGCGCCCCAACGGATACCCCAGGTCATCTTGTCAACCTCTTCTTCAATGGAAGACGTCACCGCGGAGTTGCCCAGGTTGCCGTTGATCTTGACCAGGAAGTTGCGGCCAATAATCATCGGCTCGCTTTCCGGGTGGTTGATGTTATTGGGAATAATCGCCCGGCCACGAGCCACTTCATCGCGCACAAACTCGGGTGTGATCTCTTCTGGTAGGCTGGCGCCAAAGCTCTGACCTTTATGCTGGTGGCCCAGAATGCGCTCCACTTCTTCAGACCCTAACGCCTGGCGGCGCTGGTTTTCGCGAATGGCAATAAACTCCATTTCTGGGGTGATAATGCCCTGTCGCGCGTAATAAAGCTGAGTGACGTTTTTACCCGGCTTGGCCCGCCGTGGAGTGCGGGTTAAATCAAAGCGCAGCTGGGCAAGGGTGGGGTCGTTGGCGCGGCGGTTACCGTACTCGGAGGTGGGGCCGGTGAGAAACTCGGTGTCATCGCGTTCTTCAATCCAGGCCCGGCGTAGGGCGGGTAAGCCTTTGCGTAAATCGTTGTTAGCCTCTGGGTCGGTGTAGGGGCCGGAGGTGTCGTACACCAGCAGCGGCGGGTTCTCTTCATCAATGCCGGTGGTTTTGGTGGGCGACAGTGAAATTTCCCGGAACGGCACGCGAATATCGGGCCGCGAGCCTTCCACGTAAACCTTGCGCGAGCCGGGCAGCGGCGCAATGGCGGCGGCATCGACCTGGGCGGTTTCGGCTAAAAAGTGACTGGTTCTATTGTTGACGGACTTAGTCATTACGGTCTCCATAGGTTGTTGTGGTGCTGCATTAAGCTGTCAGGTCTTGGTCTATTAGCGCTAAACCCATCTGCCAGAAGTCGATTTCCAGGCGGGTGGCATCGCGGAAAATTTTGCTGAGTTCAGCAAAACGGGCGGGGGTGACATCGGCAAGGCGGGCGTTGAGCCATTCAAGCTCTGCGTGCATGGCGGCCTGAAACTCGTCGCCTTCGTACATGGCAATCCAGGCGTCATAGGGATTTTGCGCGCCGCGCAGCGTAGAAGGCTGGGCGTTTAGCCAGTTGGCGATTTCGCCGTAGCCCACCAGGCAGGGGGCCAGTGCCACGTGCAAATCCAGCAGGTCGCCACGGTTGCCGGTATCTAACACATAACGGGTATAGGCCAGCGTCGCCCTGGCTTCGGGAAGCTCAGCCAGTTCCTGCTCGGAAATGCCCCATTCCTGGCAAAAGCCCACATGCAGGCCCAACTCCACATCCACAATGGCTTTCAAGCCTTCATGGGCCTGTCGAAGATCGGCAAGGGTAGGGCTTTTATAGGCGGCCAGCGCGTAGGCACGGGCGAAGTGGATTAAAAACAGGTAATCCTGCTTTAAGTAGTGGCGAAACGACGCCTCAGGCAGCGTCGCCGTGCCCAACTGACACACAAAATCGTGCTCAATATAGGCGCGCCAATCGTCTTGGCAGGCGGTGGTGAGATCAGTAAAGCGGTAGCCCATGATGCCTCCGGTGATAATGATCCGGAAGGCAGGCGGGAGAGATCGAGGAAATGGCCCTAAAGGTGGCGTGCGATCGTGAGAGAGCTAGCCATGGCCATCGCTTGATCCCTACGCCGGTACCCGCGCCGCTCGCTATATGAGCAACGCATTAGCCGGATCAGGTTCAGCGGGACCAGCGCTTGGCAGCAAAAATGCTCGCCCTGCGCCATCTCAGCCGGATATCACCGGCACCCCGTCAAGCTGTTCGTTGGTGGAGTGTAGGAGGCGGGTGGGGGAGATGCAAGGGGGGCTGATTGGAGATGGATAATCGCACAAGCACGCGAATTTTAAATCTGCTTCAAAATTCACTTTGCCACCAGCAGAATCAATGGGGTAGAGTCAATTGGTGGCTGTAAAACCTCAATCAATGCGCCGTCGCGTTCATTGAGGTTTTGCAGCGGGGTGTAGATTTATTGTTAGGCTTAAAAAAACCGAACCATAGTTAAATTGGGGGCAGGTGTGAATAAGAAGATTACGGGACGTGGCGAGGGAGTTGTTAATGTACTTAAATCCGATTCAGTAGAAAAGTTAGGTGAAGATTATTTAGAATTTGGTATAGATACAGCTCTTGAATCGGGAGTGCTAAAAGACATACCTTTTGTTAGTTCAGTGGTGGGGCTGTTTAATGTTACCGGAACCATAAGAGATCAGATGCTAGCGACCAAAATAATAAAGTTTTTAAGCGAGATTTCGGAAATTTCGATTGACGAAAGAACGGAAATGATTGACAAGCTTAATGAGAATGATAAGTTTGCTGGTAAGCTGGGTGCAACTTTAATTGAAATCCTTGACAGAATGGAAAGTGAAGTAAAGCCTGAGCTTTCCGCTAGGTGTTTCGTTGCTTACGCAAAGGGCGAAATTTCCTTCACTGAGCTTCGTCATATGTTACATGCACTCGAGAGAGTTCCGACTTTTGAATTAGCAGCATTAGAAGAGTTCTCCAAAGCAGATATAAATGAGTCTTTAAAAATGGAAGAGCCTACATTGTTAGCTTTTGTAAATGCGGGCATAGGGCAAAATAATGGCGGTTTAGATGGAGGAGCTATTCTTCCCACTAAGCTTTGCAAACTATTTGTTAGCAGTGGTGCTGTTAAAGCCTAATATGTCTAACCGACAATGCCAGCCGAACAAACGCTTGCAGCCTGACGCCAAACAGTACGCGTTTTTTGCGTTACTCGCTGTGCTCAAACATTAACACAAAAACCGCTCCGTATTAGGCGCAGCTGAAGCGGGCGTCAGTACTTTGGGTCGAGTCTCTTGAGAAATGACGTGAATATGATTAGGGATGGATATTTTCTGTTCGATTCTGACCCAGAGGAGACTACGCTTGAGGTCGCCAAAAGAATTGGGCGCCCGATCAAAACCCCTGCTATGCCTTTGATTCAAACGCTGACACCACGAATCAAAGAAAATGAATACCCTAATACATACAGCGGTAATTTTGGTCTGAATGAGTTTCCGTTACATACGGACCTGGCGCATTGGTACATTCCCCCGAGGTATTTTCTTCTTCGGTGCGTGAAACCAACAAGTGAAGTGGTTACAAAGATCCTTGATCATCAGCAATTGTTGCAAGGGGAGTCTGAGGAAGCGTTAAGCCGGTCCCACTTTATGCCGAGGAAAAGATTAGATAGATCGGCCAACGTCCTAAAAATTGTCAACGGAGAGTTGTTTAGATGGGATTCAGTTTTTTTGAAGCCGGTCAATAGATCGGCTGAGGCATTAAAACAGCGAATTGAAGAACGGATAATTTCTAGGGCTCCTGAGTCAATTTGCCTTGATAAGCATGGAAAATGTTTACTTATTGATAATTGGAGAGTGCTTCATGGTAGGAGCGCTGTCGGAAGAAATTCGATGAACCGAATAGTTGAGCGAGTTTATTTAGAGGAGTTGAAACTTGACAGTACAAAGAACGGCCCATGAATGGTCCAAGGACGCGCTGTACTCGAAGGCGCAGCGTTACGCAGATATCATGTTAGATAAAAATCATTCTGATTGGGAGTTTGGGTTTTGGTCAGCGCTTACGCTTGAAATGCTGGTTCGAGCATCTATTGCGAATATTTCTCCAGCTTTGTTAGCTGATGGAAAAGATTGGAATAATGTCTTATATGCGGTAGGAGTCGACCCCAACCAACAAAAGTTCAATCCGAAATCTTCCGACATTTCAGACTTGCTTAAGCGTGCGGAGGGACTTTTCTCAAGTTTTACTAGAGAAATGCTTAATTTTAGTGTTGCACACATAAATAAGAGGAACAGCGAATTACACTCTGGCGCGCTTCCATTTGATGGTGTTGGGTCTTCATCATGGTTGCCTATGTTCTATTCTGTTTGCAAAGTGTTGGTTGAAGAAATTGGCGAGTCACTGGAGACTCTCGTTGGCGAAGATATCGCAGAAGAAGCAGAGCAACATATCCAGGCACTTGAGGACGAAAGTGCAAAATCCGTAAAAGGTACCATAAATGCCCACAAAACGATCTGGGAAGAAAAGCCAGAAGAAGAACGAGAAAAGCTATCTAAACAGGCGGAGCTGCTGTCAACTCGACATCTTGGGCATAGAGTAGCCTGTCCGGCATGTGGAAGTACCGCGCTCGTTCAAGGTAGGTCTACTGGCGCCCCTAAAACCACCGTTGATGAGGATGGGATCATTGAGAAACAAACAATGCTTCCCTCATCTTTCGAGTGTGTTGCCTGTGGCTTAAAAATAGCAGGCTACTCAAAGTTAGTTGCATGCGGACTTGGAAATACCTATGTGTCCACGAGCCATTATGATGCGGTTGAATACTTCGATATAGATATAGAATCCGAAGTGGAAAGCATGATGTGGGAAGATAACAATGAACCTTTTTGAGGTGCTAACAAAATGCTGTTGTCGGACACACCTTCGCTGCGCTGCGTTGTGCCGCAAAGGTGGGTAACGCTTGCTGGCCAGCTGCTCATTGCCTTACTAAGTGGAGATGGCCACAAAATCAATGACTCCGGTTCCATTGATTTAATTTCCGTTCGCGATATTAACCGACTGTTCGACCTCCATTTTGAGACGATTTACCTTATCGGTGGCCCACTCCTGTGCATCGTCACCAAAGACGAAACGGGCGGGTGGCTTGTTCGACATGCCGAGGGAGACGATTCGTTCTGCGAGAACGGCCGGGTCACCAGGCTGGTTATGATTGGCGGCCGCGATAAACGAGCGGAACTGCCGGGTCGCTTCTGCATAATCGGCAACGTCGATATCACCGTGCTCGGCTGATTTGTCGTCAAGGAAATCCGTATGCAGCATTCCCGGCTCAACCACCATTGATTTGATATTGAGGGGAGCCAGTTCCTGTGCGAATCCCTCGATCCAGCCCTCAACTGCAAATTTTGACGATGCGTAGATGGAGCCTCCCGGGTTGGCGAGCAGGCCGTTAACAGAGGAGATGGTAACAATGAGGCCTGACTGGCGTGCACGCATGTGTGGCACCACAGCACGGGTAACGTTCATCGTGCCGAAGACATTCACCTCGAACTGGCGCCGCACTTGTGCGCTACTGATCGTCTCGAACCAGCCGAGCTGTGCTTGGCCAGCGTTGTTGACCAACACGTCGATCGTGCCAACCAGTTCCACTGCCTCCTGTGCCACGGCGACAGCCGCATCTTCGTCCGTAATATCGAGTGCCAGCGCGTGTAGTCTGCTGTTTGATCCAAGTGCTTCCGTAACGTCGTTGGCAGACCGAGCCGTAGCGGTGACCGTTTCACCAGCAGCAAGCGCCGCACGGGCGATCTCCCTACCTAATCCACGGCTTGCGCCGGTGACGAGCCAGTTTCTAGCCATGAGGCGACGTCACCCCCTGATTGAGTAGCGCTACACTTTAGAGTCCGATCCTATGGGTAAGGAGATTGGACATGAAGAAGCGTTTCAGCGAAGAACAGATCATTGGCTTCTTGGCCGAAGCCGAAGCGGGACTGCCCATCAAAGAGCTATGCCGTCGGCACGGTTTCTCAGAAGCCAGTTACTATCTATGGCGGAGCAAGTTTGGCGGCATGAGCGTCCCCGATGCCAAGCGACTCAAAGAACTCGAAGCCGAAAATGGACGCTTGAAAAAGCTGCTCGCAGAGTCGCTACTGGAAATGGAGGTCACTCGCGAGGCGCTGAGAAAAAAGTGGTGAGCGCCCCGGCACGCCGAGACGTGGTGCGCTTTATGGTGTCACGTGGCCTGAGTGAGCGCAGAGCGCTCCGTGTCATTCGTATGAGTGCCAGTGCATTGCGCTACCAGCCGGCCCCTGACCGCAATGAGACATTGCGTGAACGCATTGTTGCCTTGGCACACCGGCATCGCCGCTATGGCGCTGGCATGATCTACCTGAAGCTGCGTCAGGCCGGAGAACCGGTCAATCACAAGCGTGTTGAGCGTCTGTATGCGGAAGCTCGCTTGCAGGTGAAGCGTCGCAAGCGCAAGAAGGTTCCCATGTCTGAGCGAAAGCCACTTGGTCGCCCTGGGGCTGCCAATCAGGTCTGGTCAATGGATTTTGTGTTTGACCGGACGGCAGACGGACGAGTGATAAAGAGCCTCACGGTTGTCGATGACGCCACCCATGAAGCCGTGGCGATCGTGCCTGAACGTGCCATTAGCGGACTGTTTTTAACACGTATTCTGGATCACCTGGCCCTACAACGTGGCCTACCGAGCGCCATTCGTACGGATAATGGAAAGGAGTTCTGTGGGCGCGCCATGCTGTCATGGGCGCATCTACGTGGCGTTGCCCTGTTTTTAATCGAACCTGGAAAACCCAACCAAAACGCCTACATCGAATCGTTCAATGGGCGCTTTCGAGATGAATGCCTAAATGAGCATTGGTTCACCAGCCTTCAACACGCCCAGGCTGTCATCGAGGCATGGCGGCGGGAGTACAACGAAGAAAGACCGAAGAAGAGTCTTGGAGGGCTGACACCGTCAGCCTATGCCGAGCAACTGGTGGTAAAACACGATAAAGTTATTTCTGACTCTAAACCCGGGTGCTACTGAAGATGGGGTGACGTCGGAGGTGCTCCTATCTATAATGTTGTTACATAGTAGGCCCTCTAATAAATCATGATAATCTGCTTATTAGTTATAGGGTCTATAAGGAGAGCTAACGAATGCGCCCAAGCCTACTCGGCGATCTGGAAGTTTTCCGCGTCATCGCTGCTGAAGGCAGTTTTACGCGCGCCGCTAAGCGGCTGGGCGTCACTCAGTCGGCGCTCAGCCAAACGCTCAAGCGGTTGGAGGAAGACATTGGGATCAGGCTTCTGGCGCGCACGACGCGCAGCGTTTCGCCTACGCATGCTGGCGCCCGTTTGCTGACAAAGCTTTCGCCCGCACTCGATGAGGTGACCAACGAAATCAAGTCGCTCGCCAGCCAGCGCGATGAACCGGTCGGTACTGTCAGGGTGAGTGCCGGAAAACACGCAGCCGACACGATTCTCTGGCCAGCGTTGAGTTCTTTGATTCGCCAGCATCCGGGTATTGAAATCGAAGTCTCCGTCGAAAACGACTTCGTGGATCTCATCGCAGGTGGGTTTGACGCTGGCATCCGACTGGGTGAAAGGCTTGAGAACGATATGGTGGCACTGCCAATTGGCCCCCGGATGCGGGTCGCTGTTGTCGCCGCGCCTTCTTATCTATCGCAACACGGCACACCAAAACAGCCTTCCGATCTGTCCCAGCATGCCTGCATCAGCTTTAGAAATCGCAGCGGGGAGCTATCAACTTGGGATTTCGAAAAGGATGGGCGCAGCCTCACCGTTAAGCCTGGTCGAGGCCCAGTTTTCAACGACAGCGATTTGATGGTTGCCGCGGCAACCGAGGGGTACGGCGTTGTTTACATCCTTGAGGACATAGTGAGCAGTCAAATAGCGTCCGGTGCGCTGGTACGTGTGCTGGAAGAGTGGTGTGAGCCGTTCGCTGGTTACTACCTTTACTATCCGAGTCGCCGACAGCAAACGTCCGCCTTCACACACTTCAAGAATGCACTGCGCGACGTGGTTTCGTTGAGTTAATAGGGTAGGGTTATCGCGGGATAATGAGCCACAGGATGTGCCTATGACTATGATTGACACCATCAGATTTCCGCGACTCAAGCTCGGCTTGCTCCTGTTCCTGGCAGGCATGCTCGGTGTGGTTGCCTTAACCATCACGGTACTTCCCCAGGTGTTGGGCGACGCGTCACTCCCTTTACCCTCGTGGTTGGTTTTGGTGGCGAGCATCGCGCAGAGCGGGCTACTTGTGGCGCTTGTCGTGTGGTTGGGTGTGTTGCTTGCACCGAAGGTTGGCCTCAGTGCGCCCGCGTTTGAGGCAGCGGTAACCCGTCAGTCGGTAGCCGCAGCACTCCGACCCCAACTCTTACCCGGGCTCCTCGGCGGGTTACTGGGAGGGCTTGGGCTCTTTGCGATTGGCGGCTACGCCCCTGCGGAGCTTGCTGACGTGGAACAGCCGTTCACCGTGCCACTCGTTGCTCGCGTTCTCTATGGCGGTATCACGGAGGAGTTGCTTTTACGGTGGGGGCTAATGACGGTGCTGGTTTGGATGGCGTGGCGACTCTTACAACGTCGAAAAGGTACACCACAGATCGTCTACATCTGGTTCGCCATTGTCGTAAGCGCACTCTTATTTGGCGCAGGTCACCTGCCAACTGCCGCAGCGCAGGTTGGGGCGTTGACCACTGACGTGGCGGCGTTCGTCGTCGGCGCGAACGCTGTCTTTGGGGTGCTTTTCGGCTACCTGTTCTGGCGATACGGCTTGGAGGCGGCGATTATCGCTCACGCGTTTGCGCATGTGGTGAGCCATGTCGTTAGCATTGTAGTGGCATAACAATGCAGGGGGCGCCAGAAAGCGTCACACCTTTCGCTTTCACAAAAGTTGCACCGCTAGCCGGCGCCGCTGATCGCCGACGTTAAAAACGAACTGTTTTCCGCTCTGAGTCGATGACCGAAGCGCCTCTAGATTCCCGGTAGAGGCGCTTTTTCCAACAAAAACTTACCTGCCGTAACCGAATCTTCCTTGTTTTCGAACAGTGTTCTGCCTATGTTTGATACGTGCCAATCAAACGACTGTCACATTGCTTGAGTCAAGGCAGGATCGCCTTTCAATACCATGACGATTCATAGAATCGTTCTTAGCAAGTCGTCACAAGGAGAATACACGTGAAACTCAGAACCCTACTTACCGCCTCGTTTGCCTCTACCGCTCTGCTCGCCGCGGCACCGTCGGCCTTCGCCGCACCCAATGCTGATGGGCTCTATCTGGGCATCGGTACCGGTTTCAGCTCGCTGGAGAACGACAACGACGATGTCGACGATTTCATCTCCGATGGCGCTGAAGACTTTGATGTGGATGATGACGAAGACAACGTCTTTAAAGGTTTCGTCGGCTACGAGTTCAATCCTTACTTCGCTACCGAAATCTTCTATGCCGATCTGGGTCGTACGCGCCTAGAAGGTAACAGTGGTGCCAATACCGATTTGGAATCCGACGCCTATGGGGCGAGTCTGGTCGGTCAATTGCCTATCACCCCCTGGTTTACCGCCTTCGCCAAGGCCGGTGTGGCCAAGTGGGAAACCGACGTCGACGGTAACCTTGGCGATGCTAGCGTTGATCTTGAAGATCAGGACGGCACCGATCCGGTCTACGGTGTCGGCGCGCAGTTCAACTTCGATCCCTTCCTGGTTCGTGCTGAATACGAGCGCTACGACTTCGACAGCGACTACAAGATCGATACCTTTACCGCATCAGCCGGTTTCCGCTTCTAACCGTCAATTTGTTTTGTTATGGGCGATATCAGCGCCGGGGCTCGCCCCGGCGCTGTTGTTTTCAAGAAGTTTGTTTTCCAGACCAGCACCTTGCTCCAGCTCGGCAACGGACTCTAACAAACGGCGGGCGTTCTTAGGTGTACCCAGGAGATAGGCTGTCTCTTGCAACGCCTCATAGTCTTCGAGAGAGATCATTACCACGGACGGCGCTTTGTTGCGGGTGATGATCATGGGTGAATGGTCTTCACAGACCTGCTCCATGGTTTTTGCTAAATTGGTTCTAGCGGCCGTGTAGCTGATGGCATCCATAAGGTCGCTCCTGAGCGGGATGTTTAATGTACAGAATGTCGAACGTTACGAGGTTTGACAATCGACTGCGCAGTGTTCGGTTTCCCACCGCTTCGTGGCGCCAGAATTGCCACAAAGTCCTATGTTATGTGTCCGGGGAGCGCCTATGAACCTTCTATTCATCTGCAGCGAAAATAGGCTACGCAGTCCAACGGCGGAAAATGTCTTTTCAGCTTATCCCGGTATCCAGGCGATCGGCGCTGGGACAGGGGCACATGCGCAAACGCCTGTTTCCCGGGACTTGATTGAGTGGGCCAATATCATTCTGGTGATGGAAAAGCACCACCAGGATGAAGTCGCCAGTACGTACAAGGACGTGTTGAAGGGAAAGCCGCTGGTCTGTCTGGATATCCCCGATCACTACGAATTCATGCAGCCCGAACTCATCAAATTGCTCAAGGAAAGGGTGCCAGAGTATGTGCGGTTAGCGACAGTCGAAAAATAGCTAGGTTAGCCACCGCCAAGAAGCGATGCAGCTGAGCTGGGGCGTTAAGCCAACAAATATGATAACTGCTTCAAAAAGGCTGACATTAAGGCACCATAAGCCCGAGGATATCGCTTCAATCTTTGAAAGCTATACTGGTGACCTCAAATCAGCAAGATATCTTGCGAGGCTGCCACACTTCGGTATCGAGCAAACCGAACGGATGCTTCAGATGCTTTCAACCCCGGAAATTACTGTGATCGGCGGCAACAATTTACTCTTTAACGACAAGCACGACCTTGCCTTGAACGCCGCCTTGCATAGCTCGCTGATGCGCAGCCGGTGCTTCTGCCAACGAATAGGTACTGTCGATCACGATCCGAATGGTACGGTTGTCGAGTAAGCGACTGGCCTGCGCCAGCAGCATTCCGTTTGAGTGCACCTGTAGTGAGGAAACCGTAATTCCTAGCCTGTGGGCTTCATCCCTGGCAGAAAAGCCCAAGGGGTTGACCAGAAAGAGCGAGCCGCCTGGTTTAATAATGCTGAGGAAGCGTCCCATGTTCGAACCACCCACAGCGTCAAGCACCAGATCCACGTCATGTGCGACCGTTTCGGCGGCTGCCTTGGTGTAATCAATGAAGTCGTCAGCACCCAGCTCACGAAGAAGCCCTTCATGCTTACCTGAAGCAACCGCGATCACGCGTGCCCCTTTCCATTTGGCGATTTGAACCGCTAGATGCCCCACGCCACCGCCAGCTCCATTGATCAAGACGGCCTTGCCTTCGAGCGGGACAGGCACATGCTGGAATGCCTGGAATGGGTTTAGTCGGTTGTGGCCAGGATCCACCAGAAACTGCCAGACAGTAAGCAGTGACATCGGGGCACCTGCTGCCTCGACATGAGAAATGCCCTTTGGCTTCAACGCCAGGTGGCTTTCAGGAACGCTGACATATTCGGCATAGGCGCCGCTGCCCGTCATCAGGTCTTCGGGAAAACGCACCATTGCAAAGACGTGGTCACCTACGCTGACTTTGGAAACCCCGTCGCCGACGGCAGCAACGACTCCTGACACATCAGTGCCCAATATCAACGGGAAATGTGGGCTAGGCTGCCATTCTGGAGGTAGCGCCCGATAGCCGTCGCGCAGGTAAAGGTCTGGTGGGTTAAGACTTGCCGCACGAACCTGGATAAGCACTTCACCGGTTTGTACTGCGGGTCGGGGCGTATCTTCGTAAAGCAAGACCTCTGGGTCACCGAAACTATGCAGCTGCACTGCTTTCATCATGTCGTTCATCACAATCTCACTCATGAATGGTTACATGGCAAATAGTAAGAAAGTTCCTTGCCGTTGATAATGGTGCGTAGATTCGTTTTAATTGTTCCATGAAAGAACAAATTGGATTAGAACGCCTCACGGGCCTTATCGCATTTGCACGCGCCGGTTCATTAGGCAGCTACACCGCTGCGGCGCGCTCGTTGTCTGTTTCGCCCTCTGCGATAAGCAAAAGCATTCAGCGGTTGGAGCGTCACTTCGGCGTCTCTCTTTTCACTCGCACGACACGATCTCTGTCTTTCACGGCCGAGGGCCGCGACTTGCATGGACGTGTGCTAGAGCTGCTGCGCCAAGCAGAAGAGATAGAGCAGGTGGTCAAGTCTGCTCGTACCGAGCCCGCAGGCACGTTACGAATTGCGACATCACTTCCACTGGGACTGCATCTGATTGCTCCTGCTATTACGGATTTTCGAACACGCTACCCGAAGGTAGCGATCGACCTGCGGCTGAGCGACCACATCGTCGGTATGGTTGAAGAGGGCATTGATCTTGCAGTACGGATCGGTGAACTTGCGGATTCGTCACTTTTGTCCAGGCGACTCTCACCTTACAGGCTCTCTTGCTACGCTTCGCCAGACTACTTGGCTAGGTATGGTGCTCCCGAGCATCCAGATGAACTGGTGGGGCACGAAACGATCAATTTGCGTTACCAAAGTACGGGACAACTTTTTCGCTGGCCTTTCCTGATCGGCGAGAAGGAGGTCGAGATAGTGCCATCTTCCTCTGTCATCGTTGACTCAAGCGAAGCTGTCATCGTCGCTATGACAGCGGGTGCAGGCATCGGAATGGCTGCAAGTTTCATGGCTGCACCGCGGGTTAGGCGAAAGGAACTGGTACCCATCCTGCCTGACTTCGACGTAGAACGGCATAATATCGTTGCACTATGGCCGCAGAGTCGGCGCACCAACCCCGCTGTACGCGCCTTTATCGATATGTTGATCGAAAGACTTTGAATACCTAACACTTGATACACACAAACCTCTGGAATCAGCGAACAGCAGTTTTACATCGCTTTCGGCAGTGTTTCAGCGCTTCGCAACAGTCCAATATCGTGCTCAATAAAAGCTCGCCCATCTTACTGGCAGGCGGTGGTGAGATCGGTAAAGCGGTAGCGCATGATGCCTCCGGTAGTAATGATCCGGAGGCAGGCGAGAAAAATCGAGGGAATGACGCGGAATGTGGCGTGAAATGAAGCCGTGGCCATCGCTTGATCCCTACGCCGGTACACGCGCCGCTCATTATGTGAGCAGCGCATTAGCCGGATCAGGTTCAGCGGGACTAGCGCTTGGCAGCTAATTGATCACTCCGAGCCATCTCAGCCGGATTCATCTGCACCCTGTCAAGCTGTTCGTTGGTAGAATTTAGGAGGCGGGTGGGGGAGATGCGAGTGGGGAGGGTATTATTAGAGATTTCAAATCGCGTAAGCGCGTACATGTTTGATATATTGCCAAATTTATCTTTGCTTACAAGGGAGTCAGTGAGGTAGATTTGATCAAGGCGGCTACATAACTCAATGAACGTATCTGCACTTTCATTGAGTTATGTAGCCGGGTATATCATCATTGTTAGCCCAGGCATGAGAAGTCATCAAAAATGGACACAAAAGAAATTTCAACTGGAATGGAAAAGTTGATTAAAGAAGCGACAATTTTTTTTGATATGGCATTAGACGAATGCGGTGAAGAGGTTGATCCGTATTGGGTTTTTAATGAAGGTCGAAATTTGTATTGGGATAAATTGACACAGGAAAGTCGGATTCTGTCTCAGAAAACGCAAGAAACGCTACTAAACGTAATTGCCTTGTTTATACCTACCCTTAAAGCATCTCCAGTTCTTGATGAGTCTGATGAGAAAGATGTCCGGAGATGTGTAAAAAGAATGCGGGCGACTCTCAAGCTGAGAAAATTTAGTGCGTGGGATATAGAGGTGCTTCATGATGAAGGCGCTGTTTTAGGAGTGAGCCCCCCAGGCCAGTCAGAAGATAAAAGTAACCCCCCTAATGATGCTCGTGAAGAATTCTTTGAATGTGTTGATCTGCTGATGGGTATTACACAGCTTTTAAAAATAACACCTGCAAATATCCCTGATGGTTTACATTCAAAAAATCCAAACTTATCTCAGTCATATCGGCCCAATACCGCTTTTATTATGATGCCAATAGACAAGAATGCTCCCGACAATGAGGATATTTATGCAGCCTATAAAGAATGCTTTTCTAAGTATGGGATTAGCGCTATTAGAGCGGATGAAATAGAGCATGAAGATGTGATAACTGAGAGAATAATTGAAGAAATAAAAACCAGCGAATTCTTGCTTGGAGATTTGACGAATGAGCGACCAAGTGTCTATTACGAGATCGGCTATGCCCATTCTCTAGGTAGAAGAGTGATTCTTTATAGAAAGGCAGGTACTACAATACACTTTGATTTAGCTGCATACAATTGTCCAGAGTATAAAAACATTAGTGAGCTTAAATCTATACTTATGAATCGTCTTGAAGGTACCACTAACAGAAAGCCAGAAAATAGCTAGCAATAAATTACAAATAACGAGCTGCAGAGTGCAGCATTATAGTCTCTTGGAATGAAGTGAAAATACATGAATTTAAATTATGAAGAACAAGTCGAGAATCAGAGTTATATATACAATTACTTTAAGACTTCAATAGATGAAACCTCTGACGAGTTGAAGTTGGAAGTTAAGAATTTCATATCAAGGATTGAGTTGATTTTGTCATGCAAATATTCATTTGAAAATAATACGCTTAGTAGTGATGAATTAGAAACTTATGTATTTATGCTTAAGTTGTCTGAAAGTTGGTTTGTTCATGAAGAAATATTGAAAATAGCCTCAAGTTATGGTTATAAAACTGAAAAGCCAAAAAATAAAAATAAATTTAGTGTGGCTGATTCAATTCAAGACGCCTTGGCAATGCCCAAAGACTTTTGCAATACACAAAAACCTTATGGCAAGCCAGGGTTTTTTAATGAGACGAAAATACGTGACGCATATTTAGAGTTTTTGTTTGAAAACGAGATGTCTACTTTCAAGAAATATCTAAACTCAATATTTAAATTGAGAAAAAATGCCCGTGAAAGTGTCCAGGACTATATTTTTTATTTAGAGTCAAAGTCGTTGGGGAGTCAAAAAGGATACTTGTTGGAGTCATATAATAGATTAACTACAGGACCAGAAATAACCCCGGTGAATATTATGAGTGTTGCATATGCAGTCAGAAATCAATACGTCCACGATGGTGAGGTAATTGACTCAGGTATAGAGGACTACCAAATAAAATGTGAGCTGCTAAAAGCTTGTTATAACTTTGTCATCAGCTACTCTCTTATAATTGCAACACAAATCTGCTCTGACAAAAACTAATATGAAAATACACACATATTATTCCTGCTACTCGTTCCTAGCTTTGTAAGCTCGCTCTTGAGTTGAGCGTTTTCAGTGGTCAGCTCGACTTCATGTCTTAAGAAATGGGCCTTTTTCCTAGATGCGGAGGGTCAACTATAGATCTAAGGCTCGTGCAGTCCCAGTTGCGTTGTTACTTGGTCATATAGGTTAACCTCGTTAAGCGGTTGTGTCTGCTTAACGAGGTGTCCAAAATCATCGAGGCAGATCGCTTCATTCAAGAAGTTCCTTTTCATGGTAACGGATTCCAGCAAACGGCGGGCGTTCTTTACTGCGAGTAGGAGATAGGCTGTCTCTTGCATCGCCTCATAGTCTTCGAGAGAGATCATTACCACAGCAATTGTAGTCGGGACTGATGGAGGTGGGAGAGTACAAAGTTTGTACGAGGGTTAGCAAGGAGCACCCGTTACTAGACAGTGTAAATTTATTCCCCAGATGGACGAAATTCCATCGTTGCTACGACGTTATCGCTCTTGCTTTATGTTTTTCCAAATCAGACCAACCAACACAATCACCAATACGGCAAACAGCACGACGCCGCCCGCCGAACCCATCACCTGCAGAGTCAGGCCTGACACGACCAGCCAGAGCGCTGGGATGATGACGGCGATCCAAAGGGCGAACCCTCGTAGCAGAATAAGCACCAGGCCAAGCGTGGTCACTGCTGTGGGATCGGCATGGATGCCGAAGACTTCTGCCTGGTACCAGGAACCACCGCTCAGCGGCGCCACCAGCGGCAGGATGACCAGGCCGAAGAGGGCGATGGCGGTGCCAATGACGACGGGTGGGCTTGTGCGGCGTGAGGTTTTGTCTATTCCCCATCCCGTTAGCGCCATCACAACCAACAGCCCTGCCTGGGCGATAAAAGCGTAGCCAACATAGCCCCCGGCCCAGTTGAGCTCTGCATAGCGCTGAATGAAAAATGCCACGGCGACAAAGGCCCATAGCGGGGCGGGTAGCAGGCAGGCGAGTCGTGTGCGGTGTGTCAATGCCAGCGCAAGGCTAGCGGCGCCCAGGGTGAGGGTCAGCAGATGCAGCGGCCAGAAGGTTTCGCCCATGCGTTCCAGCAGGCGGAAGTACACCTCCGCCGTGAAGGGAATAAAGTCCTGTAGCCGGTAACTTGCCCAAGCGTTCATAGCGACTCAATATAATCAGCCATCCGCTGCCGGGCATTGGAGGAGGGCATGGTGCTGTGGCCGGCGCGCATGTTCTCGCGCATGTGCTCGACCTGGGTGGTGGCGGGGATCGCGCAGGTGATCGCCGGATGGCTGACGATGAATTTCAGCAGAAAGTCCGCCCAGGTGTTGCAGCCGCATTCCTCGTTGGCCCATTCGGGCAATGCCGCGTCACGGCGCTTGAGGTTCTTGATCAGGCTGCCGCCATCGTACGGCCGGTTGGCGATCACACCGATGCCCCGTTCTTCTGCCAGGGGCAGTAGCCGGTTTTCGGCCTCGCGGTGGGTGATGTTGTAGGTGAGCTGAACGAAGTCGATATCCTCAGATGACATGATCTGCTCCACCTCGTCGTGGCGGCGCCCGTGGGAGGTGGTAATGCCGACATGGCCGATAACGCCTTTGGCCTTCATTTCCTGCAGCGCGGCCAGGTGATCGCGCCAGTCGGTCAGGTTGTGCACCTGCACCAGGTCGAAGTGATCCAACGTCCAGCGGTCTTTCAGCTCCGCCACCTGCTCCCGGGCGGAGCCACCGGCGGGGCTCCAGACCTTCTCGGCGGCAAACAGGCTTTCGGGCGTGCCGAGTTCTTGTAGGGCATGGCCCATCACATCCGGCGCCGAGCCATACATGGGCGAGGAGTCGATCAGGCCGCCGCCATGTTCGAAAAAGGCCTTCACCACCTCGGTGCGCGCATCGAGCAGCGTCTCGTCACTGCCAACGTTGAACGTGCGCCAGGTGCCCATGCCAATCACGGGCAGCTTTTTGTCACTCCCCGCAAGGGTCTTCCGGTGCATCCCGTCGGTGTCGGCAAGCAGCGGTACGCTTGGCAACATCATGGCGGCCAGCGTGGCCCCCATGAGCTTGAGGTTTTGTCGGCGCGTGAGGCGATGCTTGATGAGAGGGTTCATAGCGGTCGCTCCTTCCGATTTTTCTGAATCGGCAGCGTGGCAGCCAACACCAGTACAAAGCATGTCAGCACAAATACCTTATTCACAAACCAGTTGGTGCGCCAGATTGACCACTCAGGGTCATTGAGAAAGCGCACGAACAGGGTGGCGATGATGAGGATTTCAATAACGGACATGCCCACCGCCAATGCGCGCGTGTAGCGGGGCTGTTTGAGCAGCGCCCAGCCTAGCCAGACGTGGGCCACTGGCCAGAGATCCCAATAGATATACCGCGCCCAGGGCTCCCCGTATGCCAGCGCGTAGCCAATGGGGAACAGGTATTTGATGAACAGCGTCCACGCCGCGAGGATAAATAACAAATGGGCGAGGAAGCGGATCCAGGCATTGGGTGGCGTGGCGGGCAGTGACATGGCATCGCTCCAGTACTGGGCCGTTGACGGCCTGGCCTTACACCATCTGCAAGGAATGCTTGCGCGTTGGCGGAGGAAAGGCGGCGTCGATCTGGGCCAGGTCATCGTCGTCGAGTCTGACGGTATCTGCCTTGGCGTTTTGTTTGAGGTGATCCAGATTCACGGCTTTGGGAATAGCGATCACCCCGGGGTGGCGCAGTGCCCAGGCGAGGGCGATTTGCGCGGGGGTGGCGCTGTGCTTGTCGGCGATGCGTTGCAGGGTGGCGTCATGCAGTAGCGCGCCGCCCTGGCCGATGGGGCAGTAGGCCATGAGCGGCATGTTGTGCTGTGCTTGCCAGGGCAGTAGGTCGACTTCAATGCCGCGTGCGCCGGGGTTGTAGAGCACCTGATTGGTGGCGCACGCGGGCGCGTCGAGCTCTACTAAATCGTCAACGTCAAAGTTCGACACGCCCCAGCGCAGAATCTTGCCCTGTTCGCGCAGCCGCTCAAAGGCTTCCACGGTTTCGCTAAGCGGGTACTGGCCCCGCCAGTGAAGCAGGTACAGATCAATAGTGTCGGTGCCCAATCGGCGCAGGCTGCGCTCGCAGGCGGCTTGAACACCCTGGCTGCTGGCGTTGTGGGGGTAGACCTTGCTGACCAGATACACCTCATCGCGCCGGTCACGGATGGCTTGGCCAACGATTTCTTCAGCGCCGCCTTCCGCATACATCTCGGCGGTATCGATTAGCGTCATGCCCAGATCGAGACCTTCACGCAGCGCTCTGATCTCAGCCTGCCGCTGCCCGGCATTCTCGCCCATATGCCAAGTGCCCTGGCCGACACGGGGTACGCTTTCTCCGCCTAGCTCTAATGTCTGCATCTTTCTATCGCCTGATGTGATACTGCACTGCCTGCCGCCATCGCGGTTCATAGATTTGCACCAGCATCATACGTATACCGGTTCGTTCTAGATCTCAGGCACTCTATCAATCCAAAACAGCGTACCTTCGATATCGGCATGTTGCCAGATCCGCACGGTCTAGAGGCTTAACCACGTAGCTGCCGGTTGCCGTTAATCGGTAATCCGGCATTGACAATGGGGCGCTCAGCTCAGAGTGCGTATCAAGACCGGCTACTCTTCAAATACCAGCGCGTCCGGGTTGGCGCCCAGCTCTTTCAGAGCTGCCATGATGCTCTCGTTGAACGGGTCCGGGCCGCACACGTAGAAGGCCTGGCTCATGTCCTTGATATGCGAAGTCAGAAAGGCCTTGTCGATCACACCATCGGTAAAGATGTGGTCGCCGGACGGCTTTTCGTCGGTGATGACGTTGATGCACTGATCTCCCAGCATCGTCTCGAATTCTTCCTTGAGGATGATGTCCCGTTCGGTCTTGTTGGAGAAAATCAACTGGTTGCTGCCGATCTCGCCCTTGCGATGCAGGTCGCGCAGAATGGCGATAAAAGGCGTCACCCCGGCACCGCCCGCCAGAAACACGCCCTCGTCCTTGTATTCGATAGTGCCCCAGGGCTCGCCAATGATCAGCGAGTCCCCTTCCTTGAGCTGGCCAATCTGCTGGGTGACGCCCTCGTGGTCCGGATAGATCTTGATGACGAACTCAAGCCACGGATCCGATACGAGTGAAGAAAACGTGAACGGCCGTTTCTCGTCGGTCCAGCCTTCGCGGTTGACCGCTACCTCGGTCGCCTGGCCAGGTGTGAAGGTGTATCCCTCAGGCTTGGCAAGGCGTATTTGTTTGACATCGTGGGTGAGACTGCGGATTTCCTGGATTTCGAGTGTATGGTCCATACGTGCCTTATGTCTCTCATCGATAGGTTGCAATGTTTAATGTTGGCCGCGAGAGCGGCACGTTGCAAAACCAGGCATTAAACGCAAGGAGGTGCCATAGATAACGCAGCGTATTGAACATGCGAACACGGTGATAGAGAGTTTCATCAGCGTACTAAAAGGGAAACCTATCGATGTCGAAAAAAGATGAACATCACTATTCAGCTACCCGTGGATAACGCAGCTTTTATTGTCGAACACGCCTACACTGGCACCCCTGGTGCTTCTCAGCGCTGGCGGCGCAGATGTCTTAGGATCGCCCGGATAAACTGCTGCTGAGCCTGACGCTGATCCCGCCGTACCTGCTCAATATCGATGCCCCCCATCCCATCTTGGTATCTCAATGGGATGGTTCCCTGGTCGTCGACGCTATTATTTTTAACGTCTACATTATTCCGGTGAGTTAATAGACCACCGGCGTTAAAGGACTGCACTTCTTTTGATTTCATCATGCCTCTGACCTCCATAACGCCGCCCTTGGTAGCAGGACGTTTTGGTTATCTTGTTGCGTTAGGGAGATGCTAGTATTGTTCTAATACGCAAGCTATTCCATAAATATGAGCGCGGACTTTGCAAAAACGAACAGTAAGAAAGGGCAAGCAGCCTTCGATCACCACACAAAAAACACGCAGTTATCTGGCGTGGAATGACTTCGAGATCATCCTTGCCATCGCGACTGAAGGCTCGCTTTCTGGCGCCTCACGCGTTTTGGGGGTCAGTCATGCCACTGTTTTCCGGCGGCTGGGTGAAGTTGAGCAGCGCTTGGGCGTTACTCTCTTTGAGAGGAGCCGTACCGGCTACCGGCCCACGCTGGCAGGGGAAGAGCTTGCCGATACGGCTAGGATTATGGATGAGGCCGCACTGGCCGCGGAGCGTAAAGTCGCTGGTCGCGACTTGGAGCCCAGTGGAGAAATCTATACCACCACAACGGACTCCTTGTTGATGGGGCTGCTGGCGCCTCTGTTCACGCAATTTCAGGATAAATACCCGGCCATTGTTCTGGATGTTGCCGTCTCTAACCAGTTGTTCAACCTGACGCGCAGAGAGGCAGACGTTGCTATTCGCCCCTCCAACCTTCCGCCGGATAACCTGATTGGTCGGCGCCTGGCAACGATCGGCCAGGCTGTCTATGGGCATCGTAGCCTTGGTCTAACGCCAGGGGCCTCCATTGACACCCTTGCCAGCCAACCGTGGATTGGTGCCGGGCCACGACTGCAGGATTCAGCGCTAGACCAGTGGATGGCCAGGCACGAGCTGAAGGCGGCCTGCATCTATCGTGTTGATACCTTGGTCAGCATACTTAGCGCTATTCGCTCTCGCATGGGGTTAGCCGTTTTACCGTGTTATTTGGCGGACAATGATCCGGAAATTATCCAGCTCAGCGATCCTATCCCCGAACTTGAATACGGCCTATGGTTTCTGATGCATCCAGATCTTAGAGGTGTGGTGAAGATTCACGCCCTGAAGGACTTTTTGATGGAAGCTGTTCAGATGCAGAAACAGCGGCTGGCCGGGCCACTATTGCGCTAGCCAGCTATTTCAAACTGCGCAGGGAGTGCATTGCGGTTAGTGGTCCTTCGGTAAGTACGTATTTCGATATTCGGTTCATACTGATGTTGTGATTATTTTACCTGTTTGGGATGGGGCGTGAAGGTGCACGATAGCAATTTAGCCAGCCGCTGTTGCCGGATAATTTTTTATCGCTTTGTTGCTCCAAAATTACCGCAAAGCTGATCGTTAACTGGGGAAGTGACCATGAATCAGAACCTTGCCGATGAACTGGTTATGATCACTCGGCCCCTTGTCTTCATTTCGCTGCGTTAGGACCACGGGTGCGCGCTACATAAGACGCGACATGGTGATATGACTCGCAAAATTTGCTACTCCAGTCAGGGTTGTTGAGACACTAGAGGGTAACGACTGGCATTGCAGTGGATATCCTGACGGGCATTGGTTTCAGGCATCAAGTAGATCGTTGAGGTTATGTATGCAGTTCATCGTAAACATTGATGTGGAAGAGCTTGGGAAAGCCATCTCCTTCTACGAGAGTGGGCTTGGTTTGCAGCTTAGTCGGCGACTATTTGGCGATACGGTTGCAGAAATGGTCGGAGGACCTGCGCCCATTTATCTGATCGAGCAGCCTGAAGCGAGCGCTGCTGCCCCCGGTACTTCCCACCAGCGTGACTATAAGCGCCATTGGACACCAGTACATCTGGATTTCATTGTTGAAGATATAGACGTGGCAGTAAAACAGGCAGTGTCGGCGGGCGCTTCCCAGGAAGGGGAAATCAAGACTTACGCTTGGGGCAGGCTTGCAACAATGAGCGATCCTTTTGGAAATGGGTTCTGTCTACTAGCGTTTGCTGAAGGAGGTTACGGCCATGCGGAGTAATGCCCAATAAATGGCTGCAGCAGGTGATGAACGCAATATCGTCGTGACTTATATCGAGAGGATATTTTCTCATGATTGCTTATACGATGGTGGGCACGAGAGACCTGGAAAAAGCCCTTAAATTTTACGACCCACTTTTTGCAGAAATGAACTTGGAATTATGCTGGCAAGATGAATCATCTGTTTCATACGGTAAAGTGGAGGATATGAGTTTTCCCCGATTCTTTGTTGGGTATCCTTTTGATGGGAAGACGTCGAGCGTTGGCAACGGTTCGATGACTGCCTTCCAGTTTCATGACCCCGGAGTTGTTGACAGACTATATGAAATTGCCATGAATCACGGTGGCAACTCGGAAGGAGCGCCTGGCTACAGGCCTCAGTATGCTGAAGGTTTTTATGCAGCCTACGTGCGTGACCCGGAGGGTAACAAGTTGGCATTTGTTGTGTACCCGCAAGAGTAGCAAAGTAAATAACTAAGCCATTAAGTCGCCCTCTGTGGACGCTGTCCGCTCGTTCCTCGAGCCGTTTATGACGGCCATTGAGAATAAGAAAATACATCGAAGCTTGTCGATTTCGCTCACTCTCGAACGACTAGGTAATAGTTCGGTCATTCGATCGCAGCCCGTTTTGGGTGGGCTCAATGATTTCGTGGATGAACAACATTGATGATTAGCTGCCTACAATCGTCGCTTGGCAGCATAAGGGTCTTCACTACTTTGGTGAAGTTTGTCAGTGCTGGTGCGATGAGAAGGCGCACATGGAATACATAGGAGAGCCTGGTAATGACCACAACTAAACAGCCGTTGCCGAGTGTCGTATCTTCAGAAGAGTGGAAAGTGGCGCTGGATCAGCTGCTTATAAAAGAGAAAGCGCTAACTCGCGCTCGTGACGCGCTAAATGCAGAGCGTAGGCGGTTACCGATGGTTAAGGTAGCTAAGCACTATGCGTTTCAGGGCGATAACGGCACAGTGTCTTTGCTTGACCTGTTTGAAGGGCGTCGTCAACTCATTGTCTATCATTTCATGTTTGCCCCTGAATGGAGCGCGGGCTGTGACGGATGCTCCTGGGTTGCCGATGCCATGACACATCCGGCCCATCTGCATGCCCGCGATACCACGCTGGTGATGGTGTCACGCGCCCCATTGGAAAAGCTCAAGCAGTACAGGTCGCGGATGGGATGGACGTATCCCATTCCATGGTATTCGTCTTACGAAAGCGATTTTAACTATGATGTTGGCGTAACCACCGATGATGGCGAGAGGCACGGTGCCAGTGTGTTTCTGCGTGACGGTGATGCCATATATCGCAGTTATTTTACAGGGGCACGTGGCGTCGAATATCTCGGCAGCCTCTGGACCTATTTAGACTTAACCCCGTTTGGGCGTCAGGAGACCTGGGAAGACTCTCCGGAAGGCTGGCCGCAGACTGAACCGTATGGTTGGACTCGTCGTCACGACGAATACGACCTCTGAAATCCATACGCAGAACTTGAGGGCTTTAAAAGCCAAGGAGAGGCCAATGGATAACGCAGTGTATTGGTACGCCGTCGCGTCGGTGCTGCTTTTTCTAAAGATGTTTGCCATTTCGGTGTATCAAGGATTTCATCGCATCACCAAGATGACCTTCAAGATCCCCGAAGATGCCGCTTTTGTGGGCAGGGAAGCCGCTAAGGAGGAATTGCCCCAGGTACAAAGGGCAGCGCGTGCCTGGTCAAACGATGTTGAAAATATCCCCATCTTTCTGGCGCTTGGGGTTGCTTACGTGTGGGTGGGTGCTGCGCCAGGCTTGGCGGTCTGGCTCTTTTTGACGTTTACCGGCGCCCGTTACGTGCACACCTTGTGCCTGTTGGCAGGGCTTCAGCCATGGCGGACGATGGCGTATTTCGTCGGCGTGGGGTGCATGTTTCTGATGTGTGGCCTGATTATGGCGGCGCTTCATTAACCAGGCGCTCGAGAGTGGCCGACAACCGACTAGTGGTTTCGCTTTTATTGCGCAGTTAATTGGGTGTTTTAATTAAAATTAAAAGGCTTAGTGCATGACTTCGAAAAAGTTTAATTCAGTTGAAGATTACCTGAGTTCATTGGACTCAAAGCAGGGAAATACTCTCAGGGATGTTATTGACGTTATCCTCAAGAATTTTCCTGACTTGGATTGCAAACTATCGTGGAATGTCCCTCAGATTTGTAGAGGCAGTGATTACGTGTTCGGTGTTTCGGCGTTGAAAAATCATCTTGCGCTTGCCCCTTGGAGTGCCAAGGTAGTTGAGGACTTCAAGGCGAGACTTGAAAGCGAAGGGTACATTGTTAAGAAAAACTTATTTCAAATACCTAACGACTGGAAAATTGACGAAAAGTTATTAACTGACCTAGTAACAGCTAGGATTGCTGAGCTGGATTAATGGTCCTTCTGCTCTATTGGCAAATGATCCCCATAACGACGGCCGTAGTACTTCGCGATGGGCGCGGCAGTCATGCCATGCACTACCAGTGAGGCGGCCACCAGCAGGCTGGCAACTACCCAGATCGTATCATTGCCGGTCTCGTGGTAGACCAGCATGGCGTAGAAAACCGCCGCCACACCAATGGGCCCGAACCAGCCAGCCAAGAGCGCTACCGGCAGGTCACGCCAAAGCCGGATGGCAGGGCGTAACAACAGTATCACCGGCAGGCGGCGTAGCACCAACACCGCCAGGCTGAGCCCCAACCCGGCCCACCCAAGGTTCAGCCAGTCCGACCAGGGGATCATAAGCCCCACTAGCATGAAGACCGGCAGGGTGAGGAACAGGTTTACCGCCTCCTGAATTTCGCTTTCCTCACTACGGTCCTTGCCGTCCACCCGCTGATCGAAGGCAATGCCGGTGGCAAACACCGCCAGAATACTGTCCGTGCCGAGGAGCTTGGCGGCGCCTAAGGCCAGCAATGTCAGCGCCAGAGTAGTCACCAGAAAAGAAGGCTGGTCGATCAGGTTGCGGGCTTCCGCCGTGCGCAGGGCCGTGCCAGCCAGGTAGCCCAGCAGGGCGCCAATCGCAACCGCCCCCAGCACTTGCCAGCCTAGAACATGGACAAACCATTCCTGTAGCGCGGTATCAGAACTTTTGATCAGCAGAATCGGCAACATGACTAGCGGCAGGGCCAGACCGTCATTAAGGGCAGCCTCCGCTGACAGGGTATGGCGGAAACGGTCAGGCAGGTTGTCGGTGGCCACCCCGCCAGTCACGATTGAACTGGAGACTACCGGGTCAGTGGGGCAAACAGAGGCTCCCAGCATGAGCGCAGTCATTAGCGCCACATCGAGAAACCCTAGTGCCAGCCCGCTACTTATCAGCCACATCAGGGGCATTCCGAGCGCCAGAATCACCGTCAAGGGTCGGCCCTGGTCGAACACGAACCGTGGCGGCATACGCAGGGCGATACTCATCAGGCTGACCCCCAGGCTCACTCGAGCGACTTCCTCCAAGATTTTCATCTCATGGCCCCAGCCGGCAGGGTCCAGCCAGCCCAATACGGGGCCTGCCAACACTCCCAGCAGGAATGCTAGCAAGGGCAGCGACAGAATGCTTCGGTTCAGCAGGCGGGAAACCATCCCAATAAATAGTACTGTGGCGCCAACGAGCGCTAGGGAGATGTTGAATTCACTCACGCTACGCCTCTTTTCGGATTGGGGCTCAGGAAAGTCCAATAGAGCTTTGTTAGTTTGGCTTCCATGTGCTGGACTTCAAGGGCTGTCATCGAAGTTATTCGGCTGAAGCTCTATGGCATTAGCGTTTGTTTGGCGTCGGGGATCCTTATCCGTGGTGGCTAGTCGAGCTTTATAATCGCTTTGGAAAAGCCGACTGGCTCGACGATGCGTTCAGCGCGGGGGACATTTTGATGGTGCAGGTTCTGCGCAGACTGAATGGGCTGGGTTTGCGCAATGAGTATCCGAATCTCCCTGCCTATGCCGCCCGCGGCTATCTACCGAAGCAGTTGACAAGGCGTGAAGCTAGCGCCGAACGTCATTTCGAGAAGAACGCGCCGGGCGTCCATCACCCAGCTGCTTAGGCAGGCACCGATGTTGCCTGCGTGCCCCGCAACTGGCTAACGTCAGCCCGTGGCGGCGCGCCAAACATGCGGCTATATTCGCGGCTGAAGTGGGAGGGGCTTTCGTAACCCACCCGGTAGCTGGCGGTGGCCGCCTCAAGCCCCTCGGCGAGCATTAACCGCCGGGCTTCGTGCAGGCGTAGCTTCTTCTGGTACTGCAGGGGCGACATCCGGGTGACCTGGCGGAAGCTGTGATAAAGCGTCGACTCGCTCATATTGGCGCTCGCCGCCAGCTCACGGATCTTGAGCGGCTGCGCATAATGCTCTTTGAGGGCGTAGATGACCTGCGCGATCCGATTGGCCTGGGAGTCCGAGGCGGCAAAGCGGCGCATATGCGGCCCCATTTCGCCCATCAGCGCCCGGTAGATCAGCTCCCGCCGGGCCAGGGGCGAAAGCACCGGTATATCTTCCGGGGCGTCGAGCAGGCTTAACAAGCGGTGAAGCGCACCCTGCATACGGGCATCCATGGGCGCAGATTTCAGGCCGCAGTCCATCTCGGAGCAGATGGCGTCATGGCCAGCAGACGGTGCCTTGTCGCCCAGTTCCAGTATCAGCCCGGCTACCTCCTGAGGATCGACCCTGACCTTTACCGCCAGGAAGGGCTGCTCCGGGGCGGCATGATCGATCCGACCGACGACCGGCAGGTGAACGGCGCTCGCCATATAGCTCGGACCGCTGTAAACGATCTCCTTGTCCCCCAGCAACACCGTCTTGCTGCCCTGAATGACAAAACACAGGCAGGGTTCGTAAACCGCGCAGTGAAAGCTGGTGGGGGCATCAACGCGCACCAGTTGGACCTCGGCAATCGCCGTATCCTGAATATCTTCCAGGGGCGACCAGCGGCGGACGACCTGGCCCAGCTGGGGCAGGCTGTCACTGAAATGGGTGATCTGCTCAGGTGCGATAACGGTCAATGGCTCTCCTCCCTAACAGCTTCCAGTATATGCCTTCGCCCCACTAATCGAAGGTATTTTCAGTGTGTTTTGCAGAATCAGGCAAGCACCCCGCAGAAACCGACAACCCATGTGGTATGTCATCAGATCGTCATCAAGCCCATGGTCAGAAACAGGCCGATGTGCTGACGCGACCTCCCTGTATCGTCTTTCATACGCCGCGACAGAATTAGGCAATCATCCCGCAGGAACCCGCTACCTCGAACGCGCTTACCTCGCCTATGGTAAGTAACGTCGGATAGACAGTAACCAACTGCTCGTCCATGCCAGCTCCTTCGTCCCTCCCGATGACAATAAATGACTGTCGATTCTGACAGCGCTTAAACGACTAGTGAATCGTCAACCGCCCGCGCGGTGCGACATCCATAACGAACGCTGCTACCGGGGTTCGGTAGCCACTGGAGCAATTCATCATGGGAAGTTTGTATCAAAGCGTCCGTCTGGCAAGCCGCCGGGCGGTGATCCCGTTTCTGCTGCTGACGGCCTTGCTGACGGGGTGCGAGGCCCAGAGCGAGGAGGCCGCAGCGCCTGCAGCGCCGCCCCCGCCTGAAGTCGACGTGGCGGAAATCGTCGCCCAGCCGGTGGTGTTGAGCGAGTCATTTACCGGCCGGGTGGAAGCCGCCGAAACGGTCGAGCTAAGAGCCCGGGTGAGCGGCTATATCCAGGAAGTGGCGTTCGAGGAGGGCGAGCTGGTCGAGCAAGGAGATCTGCTGTTCCAGATCGACCAGCGGCCCTATCAAGCGCGGGTTGGCGCCGCCCAGGCGGATCTTGCCCAGGCCAGAAGCCAACTGGCCCAGGCCGGAAGCGAAGCCGAGCGCGCACGCGTGCTGCTGGGCCGCCAGGCCATTTCTCAGGAGGTGCATGACCAGCGTCAGTCGGCCCTGAATAATTCGCGTGCCATGGTGGATGCCGCCCAGGCCGCCCTGGATACCGCCGAGCTTGATCTTGAGTATACCCGAATCACGGCGCCCGTCAGCGGTCGCGCCGGCCGGGCCATGGTGACCCTGGGCAATCTGGCCAGTGCCGACCAGAGCCTGCTGACCACGCTGGTGAGCATCGATCCGATACACGTCTACTTCGAGGCTGACGAACAGGCTGCCTTTGCCAGCCAGACACTCCTCACCGGTGACGCGTCGAACAGCCTGAATATCGAGCTGGGCGGCGACCCAGAGCGCCAGTACAAAGGCACCCTGGACTTTATCGACAACCGCTTGAACCCCAACACCGGCACCCTGCAGTTCCGGGCGGTGCTGGACAACCCGGACGGCCGCATTCGGCCCGGGGAGTTTGCGCGGGTCGAAATGCCGGTCGCGCGGTTGGAGCAAGCGCTGTTGGTGGATGGCAAGGCGGTGCTGACCGACCAGGATCGCCGCTACGTCTATGTGGTGGATGAGAACAACCTGGCCCAGCGGCGCCCGGTCGCCACAGGGCGCCAGGTGGATGAACGTACGGTCATCAGCGAAGGGCTCTCTGCTGGTGATCGGGTGATCGTCAACGGGGTGCAAAAAGTCTTTATGCCGGGCATGGAAGTGAGCCCTCAAACGGTGCCCGCCGCCCCGGCGGCTGACGCTCAACCCGCCATTGCTGCCAGGGAGGACTAAACCACCATGAATTTCTCGCGTTTCTTCGTGGACCGACCGATATTTGCGGCGGTGCTGTCGATTATTATTCTGGCGGTGGGGCTGATCTCGATTCCCAACCTGCCGATCAGCGAGTACCCGGATGTCGTGCCGCCCTCCGTGGTGGTGCGCACGGTTTACCCCGGCGCCAACCCGAAGGAGATCGCCGAAACGGTCGCCACGCCCCTGGAAGAAGCCATCAATGGCGTCGAGGACATGATGTACCTCAAGTCGGTCGCGGGCTCTGATGGGGTGCTGCAAATGACCGTCACCTTCCGCCCGGGTACCGATGCCGAGGAGGCCGCCGTTCGGGTGCAGAACCGCGTTAGCCAGGCGGAAGCTCGGCTTCCGGAATCCGTGCGTCGGCAAGGCGTCACCACCCAGAAGCAGTCGCCAACGTTTCTGATGGTCGTTCACCTGACCTCGCCCAGCGGCGAATACGATACCCTCTACCTGCGCAACTATGTGCGGCTGAATGTTCGCGACCGTCTGGCACGCCTTGAGGGGGTAGGGGATGCGCAAATCTTCGGTGGAGGGGACTACGCCATGCGGGCATGGCTCGATCCCGAACGAATCGCCGCCCGTGGCCTGACGGCCGGCGATGTGGTCGGCGCCATGCGCGAACAGAACGTCCAGGTCTCCGCCGGGCAGTTGGGGGCCGAACCCATTGAAGACAGTGACTTTCTCACCCTGATCAACGCCCGAGGGCGGCTGGAAACGGTGGAGGAGTTTGGCGACATCGTGCTGAAGCGCGGTGAGGGCGGCGAGATCCTCAGGCTTGCGGATGTGGCCCGGCTGGAAATGGGCGCCGGGGACTATACGCTGCGCTCGCAGTTGGACAGCAACAACGCGGTGGGTGTGGGGATCTTCCAGGCACCGGGGGCCAATGCGCTGGAGATTCGCGAGCAGGTCGTCGCCACCATGGACGAGCTGTCCGAACAGTTTCCGGACGGCGTGGAGTATGAAGCGGTCTACGACACCACCATCTTCGTCAATGACTCGATAAAGTCGGTGATCGCCACCCTGCTGGAAGCCGTGCTGCTGGTGGTGCTGGTCGTCACGCTGTTCCTGCAGACCTGGCGTGCCTCCATTATCCCACTGCTGGCGGTGCCGGTATCGGTGATCGGCACGTTCGCGGCGCTCTACTTGCTGGGCTACTCCATTAACACGCTGACCCTGTTTGGGTTGGTGCTGGCCATCGGTATCGTGGTGGACGACGCCATCGTGGTGGTGGAAAACGTGGAGCGGAATATCGAGGAGGGCCTAAAGCCCCAGGCCGCCGCCCATCAGGCCATGAGAGAAGTCTCCGGGCCTATCATCGCGGTGGGGCTGGTGCTGTGTGCGGTGTTTATCCCCATGGCCTTTCTCTCGGGGGTGACCGGTCAATTCTATAGCCAGTTTGCAGTGACGATTGCCATCTCCACGGTGATCTCCACCATCAACTCGCTGACCCTGTCGCCCGCGCTGGCCGCGATGCTGCTCAAGCCCCATGACGCGCCCAAGGATCGACTCACCCGCGTGATCGATACGCTGTTTGGCTGGATTTTCCGGCCCTTCAACCGCTTCTTTAACGCCAGCTCCAACAAGTACCAGGGCGGCGTGGCCCGCTCCCTGAAGCATCGTGGCGCGGTGTTTGTGGTCTACGCGCTGTTGTTGCTGGGCACTGGCGTGATGTTCAAGGCGGTGCCGCCCGGGTTTATCCCGGTTCAGGACAAGCTGTATCTGATTGCTGGCGTCATCCTTCCGGAAGGGGCTTCGCTGGAGCGAACCGATGAGATGCTTCAGGACGTCGTGGACATCGCCATGGAGACCGAGGGCGTGGAGCACGCCATCGCCTTTCCCGGCCTGAACGCGCTGCAGTTCACCAACACCTCCAACACCGGGGTAGCCTTTCTAACCCTCAGTGCCTTTGGTGAGCGCAGCCTCAGCGCTGCGGAAATAAACGCCCGCATCAACCAGGGCATTGGCGGCCTGAAAGAAGGCTTTGCGTTTTCCTTTATGCCGCCGCCGATTCTGGGACTGGGCAACGGGTCTGGCTTCCAGCTGTTTATCGAGGATCGCGGTAACCTTGGCTATGGGGCATTGCAGCAGGCGGTGAACCAGCTCCAGGGCGCGATTGCGCAAACGCCGGGGATGGGCTTTCCGATCAGCAGCTATCAATCCAACGTCCCGCAGTTGGATGCCGAAGTGGATCGTCTGAGGGCCAAGGCCCAGGGTGTGCCTCTGACAGAGCTGTTCGACACCCTGCAGACCTATCTGGGTTCGACCTATGTGAATGACTTCAACCGCTTTGGCCGCACCTGGCAGGTGATCGCCCAGGCGGACGCTCCTTATCGGGCCAGCGTGGAAGACATCGCCCGGCTGCGCACCCGTAACGACCAGGGCGAAATGGTGCCCATCGGCACCATGGTGGATATCCGCCAGACCTTCGGCCCCGACCCGGTATTGCGCTACAACGGCTACCCGGCGGCGGATCTGGCCGGTGAGTTCGACCCCCGCGTGCTCTCTTCCGCCCAGGCGATGGATACTATCAACGGCCTGGCGGAAGAGCTGCTGCCCCCAGGCATGGCGCTGGAGTGGACTGATCTGAGCTACCAGCAATCCACCCAGGGTAACGCGGCGCTGGTGGTCTTCCCGCTGTCGATCCTGCTGGTATTCCTGGTGCTGGCGGCGCTTTACGAGAGCTGGACGCTACCGCTGGCGGTGATTCTGATCGTGCCCATGTCGATGCTCGCGGCGCTGATTGGCGTCTGGTTTGGCGGGGGCGATAACAACATCTTCGTGCAGGTGGGGTTGGTGGTGTTGATTGGCCTGGCGTGCAAGAACGCCATCCTGATCGTGGAGTTCGCCCGGGAGCTGGAACTGCAGGGCAAGGGCGTGGTGGAAGCGGCCCTGGAAGCCTGCCGGTTGCGGCTGCGGCCGATCATCATGACTTCGATCGCCTTCACGGCGGCGGTGTTACCTTCGGTCGTTGCCACCGGCGCTGGCGCCGAGGTGCGGGCGGCGCTGGGTACGGCGGTGTTTGCCGGCATGATTGGGGTGACGCTGTTCGGCCTGTTCCTGACCCCGGTATTCTATGTGGCGCTGCGCAAGCTCTCCGGTTCTCGGCCGCTTGTTAGCCATCACAGCGCTACCTCGGACACCACACCTTACCCCGCCAGCCACCCCCAAAGTTGATGATAGAGCGGTATGCCAATCAACACATTGAACGGAAAGGTGAGACCCAGTGAGGCCAACATGGCAAGACCAATGTTGGCCTCTGGAATAGCGGCTCGCACGGCGACAGGCGCGGCAATGTAAGAGGCACTGGCGGTAAGGCTGGCGAGTATCACCGCGGAGCCAGCGGGCAGCCCAAGCCAGAACGCCATCATCAGGCCAAAGCTGGAAAGTACGATAGGTGCTGTCAGTGCGAAAATGATCAGGCGGCTGTGCCCCCAGCGCAGGCTGCGCAGCGTTTCTGCGGCGACCAGGCCCATCTCCAGCAGGAACAGCGCCAGGATGCCCTGGAAGGCGTTGGTATAAAGGCTGGTCACCGATTCACCGGCATTCGGGCCATAGAGCCAGCCGATCAAAACGCCGCCCACTAGCAGAATCACGCCACGATTGGTCAGGGTCTCGTGCCAGAGCCCTGACGTTTTATTCAGCTCTGCTGCTGTGGCACTGCGGTTACCGCGGCTGAAGCGCCGGTAGAGCAATAGCCCGAGCATGATGGCGGGTAGTTCAAGCAGTACCAGGTAAAGCGTGACTTGCCCGCCGGTCACCAGATCATGCGCTTCGGTGTACGCCAAGGCAACGGCAAAGGTCCCGGCGCTCACCGAGCCGTAGTGGGCGGCCAGGCTGGCGCTGTCGGCAAGCGACAGCCGCACCAGGTAGCGAACCACCGGAAACACCACCAGCGGAATGATGATGCCCAAGAGCGTGACACCGGCCAATTCGATCAGCAGTGAGGTGCTTAAGCTGCCGTGCAGCGCCATGCCGCCTTTAAGGCCAATGGTCAGCATCAACAGCAGACTTAGAATGTCGTAAGCGGCTTTGGGAATGCTGAGGTCGGAGCGCACCACGCCGGCGACAACACCTAATACAAAGAACATGACCACAATATCAGGCACGGCAACTCTCCTTGAGGGGGGGCAGCCACTGTAGCGATGTCTAGTAATTGATGAAAACAAATAAACTTTATATAGTTATAGATAATTATCTATAATCTCAGCATGAAGATACGCCAACTAACTTTTCGATTGCTTCAGGTTTATACCGACGTAGTGCGCACGGGTTCGATTACGGCCACCGCCAATCGGCTTCATCTGACCCAGCCGACGGTATCTCAGCAGCTCAAACGTCTGCGGGAAATTGTTGGTGAACCCATTGTTCGCCAGGAAGAAGGGCGCGTGGTGCCCACGGAGGTTGGCCAGGCGCTTTACCAGCTAAGTCAGGACTTACTCAGCCGTGCCGATGTGTTTAGCCAGTATCTGGATGAATACAACCGTGGCAGCCGTGGCCACTTCAGCATTGGCTTGGTCAACACCGCGCAGTACGTGCTACCCCGCCTTTTAGGGCCGTTTAGTCAGGCTAACCCGCAAGTAGATGCCACGGTAGAGATCGGTAATCGTCAGCAGATGCTCAATCGCTTTGAGCGCCATGAGGATGATATCTATGTGTTTAGTCATCCGCCTTCGGATGACGATGTGCTGGCCGCCCCATTTCTGAGCAACCCGTTGGTAGTGGTGGGGCCGGAGACATCCCGCTGGGCCGATGTGAAAGGCCTCACCATGGAGGCCTTGAAAGACGAGCGTTTTCTGCTGCGCGAGCCGGGTTCCGCGACCCGGCATACCTTTGATGCCTGGCTTTACAGTGCGGGCATTGAGCTGCGTTCCACTCAGCAGATTGCCAGCAACGAGGCGATTCGCCTTGCAGTGGCCTCAGGCATGGGCCTGGCGGTGTTGTCCCGCCACGTGGTAGCGGATTCCCCCAAAGGCGTTCAAGAGCTGTCCTTGCCGGGCTTTCCACTAAAAAGTCGCTGGCACTTTGTGGTACGTCGCCAGCGCCGCCTACCGCCAGCTGCCTATCGTTTTTTAAGCTTCGTACAAGGCTCGCTGGCCCAGGCATTTGACGAACCTGAAGGCGAGATGGCTGTGGCTGAACTGCTTGGTGCCATAGCCTCGAGTGGCCAGCGAGGTTAGTTGCTCAACAAATCACGCGCTGCCTGCAATAACGCAATGACTTCGTCATCGCTGGTTTGGGTGAAGTCGTGATAGTGCATACCCACGGCGTTAAAAGGCTCAGGCGTCGCTAGGCAAATCAAGTCGTCTACCTCAGTTGCCAGTTCATCCACTGCAGCCTGAGGGGCGACAGGTACTGCCAGGGTCACCGTGGAGACTCCCGCCAGGCGTAGTCCTCTAACGGCTGCTTTGGCGGTCCCGCCTGTGGCGATACCGTCGTCCACTAGTAATACATGGCGGCCGCTGACGTTTATCGGCGGGCGCTTGCCGATGTAGGCTTGGCGACGGCGGGCAATCTCCTCTAGCTGGCGCTGAGTCTCGGCTTCAAGGTAATCTTCGGATGGTTGAAATAGTTCAACCGCTCGCGGTGTCAGTACCACCTGCGGTGGATCCCCATCTACAACCGCGCCTAATCCAAACTCGGGTTGTCCAGGCGCGCCTATCTTGCGCACTACCACCACATCAAGTGGGCATGGGAGATTGATCGCCACCTCGTAGGCCACCGGCACACCACCGCGCGGTAGGGAAAGTACAACGTCATAGTGTTTGCCGGATAGTGCGTTGGCAAGCTGGCGTCCTGCCTCGCGTCGATTATCGAATAGCTCACGGTGTTTGGACATAAGCAGCTCCTAACAAACGACTACGTGCTTGGTCCTCCCTTGGGCGTTTTCAGTCCTAAAGTTATTGCTGACGTTTCGTTAACGTGGGGGTGGACAACGAGCGTCACCCAAGTCAACTATAGATAAACGCTAGTCTGACTATAGTAAGTAAGTACCGGCTTATCCAAGCCCATGCGATTTGTTAGTTAATCGTCGTTAATAACAGTCGCAAAGGAGGCGTTACGATGCTGCTAGAAGGGTCATGCCATTGCCAGGCCGTCACGTTCAGCGTGAAATCATCCCACCCTTTCCCTTTCAATCGCTGTTACTGCTCGGTATGCCGCAAAACAGCGGGCGGTGGTGGCTACGCGATCAATCTCAGCGGGGATATTAATACGCTCAGGATTAGCGGTAAGGAGCACATTGCTATCTACCAAGCCGTCATAGATGGGGAGCAAAGCACAGGGGAGAGGCATTTTTGCCAGCGGTGCGCCAGTGCCCTCTGGGTTTACGATCCCGAATGGCCTGAGCTTGTTCACCCTTTCGCCTCGGCGATTGATACACCATTACCCTCACCGCCAAAGCTTACCCATATGATGCTGGGCAGCAAGGCGGAATGGGTTGAGGTGAACGCGCAGATCCAGGACAAGTGCTTCTATGCTTACCCTGACGAAAGCCTAGCCGAATGGCATCAACGCCTGGGCTTGGAGCGATAACGCCAGTAGGCGCTATTTAGCGTGCGATTGACGGTACAACCACCACACATCGACCCCAAACGAGTAGATTAAAGACAGCAGCGCGCTTAACGCGAGCAGCCCTGCAACGAAGGGCGAAGTTAACGGCGTTAAGGCCAGCAGCAGCGCGGCTACCTGCCACACACACACGGCTTTGCGGCGGATGCTTACAAAAAGCGGTTGTGAGAGCCATGTGAATTGCCAGCCTGCAGCCACAAACAGGTACCGCATACCGCCAATTAGCAGCACCCACTCGCCTAACGAGTCAAGCCACAGCCCTACGCAGAGCAGCATGATCAGCAGGGCGTCCAGTTCCATATCAAAGCGCGCGCCGAATAATGAGTAGCTGTGCGTGCGACGCGCAACCCAACCATCAATGCCATCCAGAAGGAGGGCAAGCACGGCAATGGCCAGCCAGGACCATATCGAAGTGGCAAAGGCTTGGGAAGCGAGAGCGCCCGCCACCAGTGCGACCAGCACCGCTCGGGCCAACGTTATCCGATTTGCCCAGCCAAGCGACCCATAGGGCCAGTAAGTAATCACCAATCCACTGATTAGCCCATAACACAAAACGGCGATGACCCAATTGTACGGCCCAGAAATCAGTGAAGGTAATAGCCAGCCCGAAAGCCCCAGCGCAATACCGCCCAGAACTACTTCCATGGCTGTCTGACAGCGTTTGGCTGCTGAGATGGGTGGCGTGTTTGTGAAGGAATGCATGGCTTCTCCTGCCATTACGATCATCGCACTAATAAAATAATTCGATGCAAATATTTTTATATGTACCATTCTTGTAGAAGAAGGTAGGGTTGTCTAGTGGTGCCATGTCGAATATCCGTTTGTTTAACGCTACGCTAAAAAGGTCAGCCCAGTGAACACAATTCGAAGCCAGTCCGGTCTATCTGGCCCCGCTTTGCACAACGGCAGACTCCAGGAAAAGCGAGTGGCACAAGGAAGGGGTGCTGATGAGTGAAATCAACAATGCCACTGCATTTTGGGTGACTTACCCAGGCTGCGGTGAGCTGAGACAAGAAGCGTTGCCCGCTGCGGGCGAGGACGATGTTCTTGTACGTACGCTTTACAGCGGGATAAGCCGTGGCACCGAGTCACTGGTGTTTCATGCTCGCGTGCCGGAAAGCGAGTTCACCCGCATGCGGGCTCCCTTCCAGTCGGGCGACTTTCCTACGCCGGTCAAATACGGGTACGCCAATGTCGGCTATGTAACGCATGGGCCCCAGCATTTGATAGATCGGCGGGTGTTTTGTTTGTTTCCCCACCAAGACCAGTTCGTGGTGCCTGCTTCTGCCGTGACACGGCTTCCCGATGATGTGCCGCCTGAGCGCGCCGTACTGGCCGCCAATATGGAAACCGCGATTAACGGCGTTTGGGATGCAGAACCGGCACTAGGCGAGCGTATCAGCGTAATTGGTGCCGGTGTGGTTGGCGCGCTGGTAGCCTATTTATGCGCCCAGATACCAGGCGTCGAGGTGCAACTGGTAGATATTAATCCCTGCCGCGAAGCACTGGCGAAGCAACTGAACGTACCTTTTTGTCTGCCTGATGAGGCCAGTGCTGAACAGGACTGCGTCATTCACGCCAGCGGCCATCCCGATGGCCTGCGCCAAGCACTTAGCTTAGTAGGTAGCGAAGGACGCATTATTGAAATGAGTTGGTTTGGCGAAGCCGAACTGGCGCTGCCGCTAGGCGGTGCTTTCCATTCCCAGCGACTTACTCTACGCGCCAGCCAGGTGGGCCAGCTGCCACCTAAATTACGCCCGCGGTGGGATTACTCACGGCGTCTGCGCTTGGCGCTGAATCTGCTGGTGGACGACCGCCTGGATGTGCTGATCAGCGGTGAAAGTGACTTTGCCAGCATGCCCGACCTGGCCCCACGGTTGTTTTCAGCCGGCAGCACTGAGCTGTGCCACCGGCTGCGTTATCCCCCCGTAATGACAACATGACAGGAGTGTCTATGTACCGCTTATGTGTCCGTGACCACTTTATGATCGCCCACAGTTTCAAGGGTGAAATCTTTGGCCCTGCCCAACGTACCCACGGCGCGACGTATGTGGTGGATGTGATCTTCCAGCGTCCCGAGTTGGACGACGATGGCTTGGTCATCGATATTGGCTTGGCGAGCGAGACCGTAAAAGCGGTGCTGGCGGGCTACAACTACCAGAACTTGGACGAAGTGAGCGAGCTTCAGGGTAAGAACACCACCACCGAGTTCATGGCCAAGGTGATTTTCGACCAGCTCGCCGCGGCGATTAACGCCGGTGAGATGGGCACGACGGCCCGTGGGTTGACCCGTCTGGAAGTCAAGCTGCATGAATCGCATGTGGCCTGGGCAAGCTACGAAGGCGCGCTATGAATCAGCGTTTCAGCTTGATTGTGGCCGGCGACCCTGACCAGCGTACCGGCGGCTACCTTTACGATGCCCATATCGTCGAGGCGCTGCGGGCTCAGCATTGGGCAATTGAGGTGATCGGCCTGGAAGGCACGTTCCCCGATGCCGACGAAAGCGCGGCCCGGGCACTTGAGCAAACGTTGGCAAACCAGCCTGATGGCGCCGCCGTGGTCATTGATGGATTGGCCATGGGAGCACTGCCCGACGTGGTAGCCCGCCACACCGAGCGCCTGGCCATCACTGCGCTGGTGCATCACCCGCTGGGCGATGAGTTGGGACTGAATACGGCTGACCAGCAGAGGCTACACCGCAACGAACTGCACGCGCTTGCTGCTGTACCGCGCATTATTGTGACCAGCCACTTTACCGCCCGCCGCTTGTCGGCGCTTGCCGATGACTACGCCATACCGCTAAGAGCCAACATCAGCGTCGTCGAACCCGGCGTTGAGCAGGCGCCGGTTAGCCCAGCCTGTGAAGCGGGTGAATCGTTGCGGCTGTTGTGTGTGGCCACCTTAACGCCTCGCAAAGGGCAGGATGTGTTGATTGAAGCGCTGGCGGGCCTTGACGCGAGCGGATGGCGCTGCGATTGCTACGGTGGCGCGCGGGATGCCGAGTTCACCCTGCGGCTGCAGTATTTGGTCGAGTTTCACGATCTTGAAGCGAATGTCACCCTGCATGGTGAATGCGACAGCGACACCCTCGAAGCGGCCTATCAGCGCGCCCATGCGCTGGTGCTACCTTCCTGGTACGAGGGTTACGGGATGGTGGTGACCGAAGCGCTGGCCCATGGCCTGCCGGTGATCACTACCACCGGCGGCGCGCTGCGCGATACCTTGCCTGCCGGTGCTGGCTTGAGTGTGGAGCCAGGCGACGTAGAGGCCCTGCAACACGCCATTGAGCAGTTCTGCAATGATGCACCGTTGCGCGCATCGCTGCGTCAAGGGGCCATTGAAGCCCGCCAAGCGCTTAATGACTGGCAGGATGCTGCCACGGCGTTTGCCGGTGCACTGACGTCAGCGCCTGTATCTATGGCCTCGGGTAGCGAGTTTGCAGCCTCGTGGCTGGCGTTGCGTGAACCCGTGGATCGTGCCGCGCGTTCCCAGCGTTTGGCCATGCTGGCCGGAGAGTGGCTAGCTGCTTGCCCCGGTCCTTATCGGCTGGTGGATCTTGGCTGTGGCCGGGGCAGTAATGTTCACTACCTGGCCCCCCGTCTACCTGGCCCGCAAACCTGGACCTTGATCGACCACGACGCGACATTGCTCAGCGAAGCCCGGGCGAGATTGATGACCCTGCGCGACGCAGACGGGCAGTCGATTGTCGCCGAAACCCAGGCGGCATCTTTCGCCCACCTCGATACGCAAGCGTTGAACGGTGCCCATCTGATCACTGCATCGGCGTTGCTCGATTTGGTATCTGAACGCTGGATCGACGCGTTGGTTGCCCACTGCGCGAGGCACCGCCAGGGACTCCTCATGGCGCTTAGCGTTAGCGGTGAATGGTGGTTTACCGATCGCCATCAGCGGCCTATTGCCGACGACGAAGACCGGTGGGTGCTTGAGTTATTTTGCGCTCACCAACAGCGCGACAAAGGCCTCGGTGAGGCACAGGGCGGCCACGCCCATGCAACACTGGCCGCTGCCTTTGAGGGCGTCAATTACCGCATTGAAGAAGCCAATACGCCATGGCAGCTATCCGTGGAAGATGCTGCTCATCGGCCACTGATGGCGTCATTGATTGACGGTTGGGCGACGGCAGCTAGCGAGCACGCGCCTGAGGCCGCTGTACGCATTGCCAACTGGGCCGTGCAGCGCTGTCATGCTGTCGCCAGCGGTGAACTGGGTATTTGGGTCGGCCACCGTGACCTGCTGGCTTTGCCCATGGAAGTTCAACCCCAGGGGCAGGGGTAACGCCATGGCGAATGCACAATGGTGGCGCTCCCCGTGGTTACGCCGCGTGGCCGTCAGCAGTTTGTTGCTGGGGGCGGTTGCGATGTGGGTCGAACCCCAGGCGATTTTTGCGCAGGTTCAGCAGTTGTCGCCAAGCTGGGTGCTGTTGGCGCTGTTGATTAGCGTGGGTCAGGTAGCTCTCAGCGCCTGGCGATGGCAACTGACGGCCAAATTAATACAGGTACCGATGCGCTTTGGTTACGCGCTGCGCGAATATTACCTCGCCTTGCTGGTTAATCAACTGTTGCCGGGGGGCGTATTGGGTGATGTGGGCCGTGCCCATCGGCATGCCGCCCAGTCAGCTTCCCGAGGGCGTGCATGGCGCGCAGTGATTATCGAACGTATCTCGGGGCAGTTGGCTTTAGCCTTGCTGACGTTGGTGGCGCTTGCGCTGTCGCCGCTGTGGCACGCGGCGTTGGGCTGGTCTGCATGGTTATCCATCGGCCTGGTGGCGCTGCTGGCAACAGGGCTTATAGCGGTCGCTTTGAGTCTGGCGTTTCTTAAGGGGGCGGTAACGTTACCCGGCTGGTGTCTGGACGTTGGAAGCGATATCCAGCGTGGACTATTAACGCCTGGCGTTTGGCCTATCCAACTGCTGTCCTCGCTGACGATTGTGGTCAGCTATGGGGTGGTGATGGTGTGTGCGGCGCGGGCAATTGGCGTTGAACTGCCAGTGCTGAGCCTGCTGGCACTGGCACCCGTGGTGCTGCTCGCTATGCTAGTGCCTGTTTCGGTTGCTGGCTGGGGCGTACGTGAAGGTGCGGCCGCGGGCGTGTGGGCCTGGGTGGGCTTGCCTGCTGCGCAGGGCGTAGCGGTATCGCTGGCCTACGGGGTGATCGTGCTGCTTGCCAGTTTGCCGGGCCTTTGGGTGGCCATTGGCCACCGTCAGTCTGCGCTACCTCCCGAAAGCGGCCGGGCGAAGCAGAACGTCGAAAAGGGTGTCTTCTCCGCAGCGGAAAGTTCGCAGGGCAGGGCGCAGCGCACTGTCCAGCGTTTCGATCGGGGTCATTTGCAAGCCGGGGCGGCCCGAGCCGATCAGCAGCGGGGCGACCAACAAATGCAGCCGGTCCACTACTCCCGCCTCGATAAACTGCGAGACCGTGATGCCACCGCCTTCGACCAGAATCCGGCGCAATTGGTGCGTGTCGAGCAGCTCAAGCACATCGCGGGGCACAAATTGGCCGCGGCGATCCAGCGGCAGCACACAACGCTCCACCGCATCGGGCGGGACAGGAAGGCAAGCGTCAGGTCCCACCACATGAAGCGTGGGCGCAAGGTCGCTTTGGAACAGTTGCCGACCCATCGGCACACGGCCACGCGGGTCCAGCACCACGCGCGTGGGGTGGGCACCGCTAACGTGACGCACGGTCAATTGCGGATTATCGGCGTCGGCGGTGCCGGCGCCGATAATCACCGCATCTGCCAGTGCCCGCAACCGGTGCAGATGCACCAGGCTAGCCCGACCATTGATGTAGTGGGAGTGGCCACTTTGGGTGGCGATCCGCCCATCCAGGCTTTGTCCCAGCTGTGCCACCACCCACGACGCTGTTGTCGCCAGGGGAGCCAGGCAGCTCACCAGTTCGTTGGCTTCATCGGATATCGTCTGCCCGTCATCCAGAGGGTACCCCGCCAGCAGTTGCTGCCAGATAGTGTCTGGGATGATGCAAGCGTGGGGGCTCACTCGATTCGTACGTTCCATGGAGTCGGGCATGACGCCTCCGTGTGGGATCAACCGTTGCATCATGCGTTGCACGGTGGCCCAGCGCAAGCGCCATCCGCCCATCGCGCCAGTCAGTCAGGAGACTTCTATGTATCACATTGAACGCGCCATTTTTGATATTAGACGAGGACTTCCCGTGGTGGTTAAAGCGGGTGAACAGCAACTGCTGGTTCAGGCGTTGGAGGGCGGTGAGTCAATTAACGAATTGGCACATTTGTCCGGTTCTCGTCCATCGCTAGTGTTAACGCGACATCGTTTAGAGGCCATAGGCGTATCTATCACCGCGGACGCCGCGCATCTACCCTTGGCTACCCATATCGACGAGCAGGCCCTACACGCGCTTGCGGTGGGACAGCTAAGTGAGGATGAAGCACCTGCCTGGTTGAGCGGCCTGCAGCCAGCCGGCATGGGTGAGCGGGGCGCGGTCGCATTGATGCGCCGGGCTCTGCTAATCCCTGCCGCGTTGATAGCCGTTGTCAGTGATAAGGCAGCAGCAGGCATCGCCCACCGGCTGGCAAAAGGCGAATTGCTCGCGGTAGACGCCCATGATGCTGAAACCTGCCTTGCCGGTGCACCGGGCATGCTAAAGCGCGTCAGCGAGGCCACTATTCCATTAGAAAACGCTGCTGAGAGCCGGTTTGTGTTATTTCGTGAGCCAGACGGGCTGCGTGAGCACGTCGCGGTGGTGATTGGACGTCCTGAGGAAAACACCGAGGCCGTGCCGTTACGTATGCACTCTGCGTGTTTAACCGGCGACCTGTTTGGCAGCCTGCGCTGCGACTGTGGCGAGCAGTTGCGCAATGCCGTCGCCGATATTGAGGCGATGGGGGGTGGCGTGCTGTTGTATCTGGCCCAGGAGGGGCGGGGGATTGGACTGGCTAACAAGCTACGTGCATACACATTGCAAGATGGCGGCTTGGATACGGTCGACGCCGATCAGGTACTGGGGTTTGGCGATGATGAGCGTGACTATGCCGTCGCGGTCGACATGCTGCGTGCTCTGGGTATCTCCCGCGTGCAGTTATTGACCAATAATCCATTGAAGATGCAGGCGCTCAGCGAGGGTGGGATTGAGGTAGTCGCTCGCCAGGCGCTTTATGGCCGTCTGACCGACCAGAACCATCGTTATCTCAATGCCAAAGCCACCCGGGCCGGGCACTTTTTGGAAGATGTATTAAGTAGTAAGTAGAAAGAAGGAAGAAGGAAGAAGGAAGAAGCCTAAGTTGTCAGCGCTAAGCCTTTTTAAGTGGCGGCAGGCTGGCGGTTTCGGTCACCACCCTGGCCAACTGGCGGGCGTAATGGTCAACCAAACGCGCGCCTAGTTCGGCGGTTGCCTGGCGTGCATCACCCGCGACGCCTTGCGCGCTTAGATCTTCCGCTAGCCAGGCGAAGGCGGCGGCGCCCTCGGGGGCTAACAACCCTTCGCCTTGATAAGCCACAGGCGAGGGGGCTTGGTAGCCGTCTAGTTGAACCAGCGTCGGGGCTAAGTGCAGCATCATGGCGGTTTCAAGCGCGCCGCCGTGCAAGCCGTTACGAAGTTCATCCGCGTCAATCGCATCGTCAAGCGGCGGCAAGCGGGTGTAAGTCGCTTTTACCACGCGCATGCCATGGCGGCGGCGCAGCGTCAGTGCAGCTAAGTCCATCACGGCTTTGTTACCGCCGTGGCTGTTAATTAACACCAGACGATGAATTCCTGTGCGGGCTAGGCTATCGCCGTAGGCCTCCAGAGTGGCGATGGCCAGCGGCGCGGGCAGGCTAAGCGTACCCGGGAAGCTTGCGTGCTCATCGCTGGCGCCCACGGCGATCGGCGGTAGGCAGAGTGCGTCAACACAAGGTGCTAGCTGTTCCAGCATGGCGCTTTGTAGGCCTTCACCGATGGTCAGATCTGTTGCCAAAGGAAGGTGGGTGCCGTGTTGTTCAATGGCGCCAAGCACCAACACCGCCACCGGGTCACGTTGGGCGAACTCGGCTAACTGCGATGCGGTGAGCATTTGCCAGTGGTGAATCATTGGTTAACGTGCCTATTGGGTAGTTAAGAGGTGCGGATGGTCGTCGCGGCAGGCGTAAAGATCGCCGGAAGGCAAAGCCTCGGCTCCGTCACTTAGCCACTGGATGATAGCCTGCGGTGTCTGCCACTCAGCCCAGCGGAAATGGCGTTGCTCTCCGGCCACCACATTGTAGCGATAATCGCCGAGGCGGCTTAACCGGTTAACGCAGGCGTGGGTTACCTCCAAGGCGCCTGCGACAAACTCCACCGAAAGTGCTGCCACCGGGCAGCTTAGCCCGGCCAGCACCTCGGCTTCAAAGCCTTCTACATCAATCTTGATAAAGCTGGGTTCGCCGTAGTCGCTGATTAGCTGATCCAAAGTAGTGACGGGCACGCGAAGCCGTTGTTCCCAGCGTACTTGGCTAAAGCCTGCGTTGCGTTGACCAATCTGCTCGCGCCAGTCAGTCGCCAGTGTCGAAAGCGTGGGGTTGCTTTGGCTAATGGCAATTTCAGCAAACCCCGCGGTGGGTCCTGCGGCCAGCGGTAGTAACGTGACATTTGACGTTTTTATCATGCGTTTGAACCACTTGGCGAGTGCCGGCTGTGGTTCAAGGGCGACGACCCGGGCTCCCAATGCATTGAACGCAGCGCTTCGGTCACCCAGGTGGGCCCCGATATCAAATGCGGGTTTGTTGCTAACAATGAAGGGTTGGTACAGCCGCTTCAACCCTCGCTGGCGCCCAGGTCGCCAGTAGATAAATAGCGATCGGGCAAGTCCGCCCGCATGCCGCAGCTGTTGCGGACACCAACGCTGCATTAATGAGGCTCCTTGAAGGTGGCCGAAGGGTTGGTGGCTGCTTGGCGATCAAATTGTTTGAACGACTGGCAGGGCATCTCACCTCTGTGCTCAGCAGGCGTGGGCACCAATGGGAAAGGATGCTGGGTTGTTGGGTCTAGCGGGTAAGGGTGGCTATTTTCCACCAGGGTTTCAAACGCCTCTAATAACGGTGGTTTTAACGTACTGCTGGGCGTTTTAAGTAGCCCCAGGCGATAGCGAACAACGCCCCCCCAGGTGCCGCTACTTGTGTATTTTACCAACGGGGCGGCACCCACTAACCCAAGCCAAGCGGGAGTTAGCCAGCCAAAAGCCGTTGGTGAAAAGACTACCATAATCCCCGCCCAGAGTAGCCCGCTCAGCGTCATCCAGCCGGTGTGCTGCCAGGTTTCCCGCCAGCTAAGCGAGCGCTCACCGCGTGGTTGGGTTTGCCACTCGATGGAGCGCCCCAGCAATACGTTGATGATGAAAAGACTGTGCCAAGCCATCATCAGCGGGGCGATTAAAGCAGCAAATA
>RKMI01000114.1_pt1 | contig 69354 bp, 55 predicted proteins | sample 2174191 | NCBI WGS metagenome assembly RKMI01 (sample SAMN10236717, study PRJNA505201) | synthetic metagenome | isolation source: mock community containing 12 organisms: Thioclava sp. ES.032, Psychrobacter... | place: USA: Walnut Creek | collected 2015-10-01
ATCTCTGGCGTTGCATGCCCATGAAATCGAACGCAACTGATCTTTCTTCGCCGGCCTTGTTAACCCAGCACCCTGCGGCTGAGGTAGCGGCACCGTCAGGCTATTGGCGGGTGGCGTGGCGCTCTCCGCGTGGCAATGCCTGCAGTGTGCTGATTGAGCGCCGCGGACTGACCGTCAATACGGGTTTGTGCGTCGCACTGCTCATCGCCTGCGTGCTTTACCTGGGGCTTGGGAGTATGACGCTGGCGCCGAGCACGGTTGTCCCGGCGCTCTTTGGCCGGGGCGAGATGATCAACGTGTTTACCGTACAGGAGCTGCGCCTGCCAAGGCTGACGGCCGCCTGCTTGACGGGGGCTGCCTTTGCTCTCGCCGGGGTGCTGATGCAAACCCTGGCACGCAACCGGCTGGCCACCCCAGGGATTATCGGTATTGATAACGGCGCCACGGCGTTTGCCGTGGCCTCGGTGGTAGGAATGGGCATTTCCCTGGCCCCGTCGGCCATGGCGCTGGCGGGGGCTGCTACCGCAGCCGCATTGACCTTTGGCCTCGTGGCGGGTGGTGGCATGCAGGGCTATCGCTTTATCGTTGCGGGGATTGGTGTCGGTGCGGTATTCGGTGCCGTCACCCAATTGATGTTGGCACGGGTGGCGATTGATACCGCCAATGCGGCCTACCCCTGGACCGTCGGGTCGCTCAACGCCCGCCCGGGCGACGCCGTCTTTTGGCTAGCGGGCGGTCTTATCGTCGGCGTGGTCGCTGCTGGGGTCGTCGCGCGTCCGCTATCGCTGATGCGCTTTAAAGATGCAACGGCCTGTGGGCTGGGCATTAACGTTAAAGCGCGACGCTTCCAGGTGTTGTTGCTCTCGGTGGTGTTGACGGCGCTGGCGGTTGCGGTGGCAGGGCCAGTGGGTATGGTCGGGCTGATCGGCCCCGAAATCGCCCGCTCCCTTGCAAGCTCGCGCCAGGTGCCGTTAGTGGCGTCGCTATTGTCAGGCGCGCTGGTGATGGTGCTGGCGGACCTCGCCGGGCGCACTTTGCTGGCCCCGATTGAAATTCCCGTCGGTATTGTCACCGCCGTCATCGGCGGCCCCTGGTTATTATGGATACTAATGCGCCCGCAACGGAGTTACGCATGACGCATGCTGAACCATCCCCCACGCTTGCCACCGAATCGCTTGCTCTGAGTTATGGCTCCCGGCGCGTCATTGAGTCGCTGGACCTCAGCCTGCCGAGCGGCCAAGTCACCGCGATTGTGGGCCCCAACGGCTGTGGCAAGTCCACGCTACTCTCGGGCCTGGCGCGTCTGCACAAACCGGAAAGTGGGGCAGTACTGTTGAATGGTGCGGATATCCAACGCCTGCCCGCCCGTAAGCTCGCCACTCAACTGGCGCTGTTGCCGCAAGAGGCCGTTGCGCCGGAAGGGCTGACGGTCAGCGAGCTGATTCGCTTTGGCCGCCAGCCTCACCAGGGCTGGCTGCGCCAGTGGTCGGCTGAAGACCAGCGCGTGGTGGAACATGCGCTCTCTGCGGCGGGGCTTGATGCGTTGGCCGAGCGCCCGCTGGAAGCGCTTTCCGGCGGGCAGCGCCAGCGGGCGTGGATCGCCATGACCATCGCCCAACAAACGCCGCTTTTGCTACTCGATGAGCCAACTTCGGCATTGGACCTAGGGCATCAGATTGAGGTGTTCGAACTGGTGCGTGACCTGGCCTGTCATGGTCGCACCGTGGTGATGGTGCTGCATGATTTAGCCAGCGCCTGCCGCTACGCGGATCATCTCATCGCCCTGTGCGAAGGGCAGGTTGTCGCCCAAGGGGCGCCTGCAAAGGTCGTTACCCCAGCGCTGGTGCGCGAGCTGTATCAGGTAGATTGCACGCTGATTATCGACCCAGATACCGGCAGTCCCTTATTGGCCAACGTGCGCCGTGCCGGTTCTTAAGCCTTGTGCCCAAACCAAGCCCCTAAGCCGACGTTTGGTAAATAGGAAAGTGGTACGATAGGCCACATCATTCGACCCATAACCACTCAGTAAGGAATGCTCGTGGCTTCTTTTACGCCCCGTTCTCAGGCCCGCTCTCAGAATCAGAGCTTTCAGGCCTTGATGCGCCTTCTGCGCTATGCCAAAGGCTATCGGCGGCGGATTATCGCCGCGACCGTTTGCTCGATCATCAACAAGCTGTTCGATATCGCCCCCGAAATTCTCATCGGCGTGGCGATCGACGTGGTGGTCAATCAGGAACAAAGCTTTGTGGCGCGGTTGGGCTTCGACGCCCCTCAAGAGCAGATCACCATCCTCGCCGTGTTGACGTTCTTTATCTGGGCGGGGGAGTCGCTGTTTGAGTACCTGTTCCAGATTTTATGGCGCAACCTGGCCCAACGGCTTCAGGCCGATATGCGTCAGGACACCTACGAACACGCCCAGCGCCTGGATATGGCGTTTTTTGAGTCGAAAAGCTCCGGCCAGCTTGTTGCCACGATGAATGATGACGTTAACCAGCTTGAGCGTTTCCTCGACGGTGGTGCTAACTCGCTGATTCAGGTGGGGGTGACGGTAGTTGCCGTGGGCGCGGTGTTCTTCGTGCTCTCGCCGCTGATCGCGCTGCTGGCGTTTACCCCCATTCCGCTGATTATATGGGGGGCGTTTTACTTCCAGCGCAAAGCCGGGCCGCTTTACAGCGACGTGCGCGACAAGGTTGGCGATTTGGCGAGCCGGCTTTCCAACAACCTGAGCGGCATTGCCACCATCAAAAGCTTTACTAGTGAAGCGCGCGAGGCCGAGCGCCTGCGCGATGCCAGCGAAGCTTACGTTAACGCCAACCGCCGGGCGATTCAGGTGAGTTCGGCGTTTATCCCGGTTATTCGCATGGCCATTCTGGCCGGCTTTTTGGCTACCTTTACCGTCGGCGGCATGATGGCGCTTAACGGCTCACTCAACGTAGGCGCCTACGGCGTGCTGGTGTTTTTGACCCAGCGCCTACTGTGGCCGCTGACCGGCCTGGCCCAGGTGATCGATCTGTTCGAACGCGCCATGGCCAGCACCAAGCGGATTCTCGATCTGCTGGAAGAGCCCATTACGGTTAAAGACGACAGCACCACGCCGCTGGCTCAGCCCGTTAAAGGTGAGGTGCGTTTCGAGTCGGTAAGCTTCCACTACACCGCCAGTGAAGTGGGCGTTGATGGGGTGGATTTACACGCGCCAGCCGGGCACACCCTGGCGCTGGTAGGTGCGACCGGTTCGGGTAAATCGACGCTGATCAAATTACTGCTGCGTTTTTACGACCCTGAAAGCGGGCGGGTACTGATTGACGGGCAGCCGGTAACGGACGTGAGCATGCACTCGCTGCGCCAGGCGATTGGCCTGGTCAGCCAGGATGTGTATCTGTTTGAAGGCAGTATTCGCGACAATATTGCCTACGGCAGGCCGGATGCGGACGACGCCGCGATTATCGATGCCGCCAAAACCGCCGAGGCGTGGAGCTTTATTGAAACGCTGCCCCAAGGGCTGGAAACGCCGGTAGGGGAGCGGGGCGTGCGCCTTTCCGGCGGCCAGCGGCAACGCCTTTCACTGGCCCGGGCGCTGCTTAAAGACCCGCCGGTTTTGGTGCTGGATGAAGCCACCAGCGCGGTGGACAACGAAACCGAAGCCGCCATTCAGCGCTCGCTCAAGCGCATCGCCCACGGCCGCACGGTGATCATGATTGCTCACCGGCTTTCGACCATCGTGCACGCCGATGAGATCGTGGTGATCGAAAAAGGCCAAGTGGCCGAACGCGGCACTCACTCAAGCTTGCTCGCCGCTAATGGCCATTACGCGGCCCAATGGCGCGTGCAAACCGGCGAGGCGCTGGCGGGCGATGCTGAAGCCGTTAGCGGTTAACGAGCCGTGCATCCAGCGTGATCGGCACGTGCTCGTCTATCTCGTTATAACCTAGCATCGAGAGCACGCTGCGCAGCGTGGCGTTGGCCATCAACGCGCGGCCATCCAGCGCCATGGGCTCGGCGTGGGTCACGCGCACTTCGTTCAAGCCCTCACGGGTGAAGCGAAGCGGGACAGTCTCTTCCTGGTTGACCATATCGCTTTGTAGCCGGAAGGTCAGCGTCTCGACCAGCGATTCGCCAATATCCAACTCGTCTAACCGCTCGGGTGGCATTTGCGCCACCAGCGTGACCAACGTGGTGTTGGCCAGCATCTCGGCCCAGGTGGGCAGTTCGCCCATCCGGGTTAGCATATCCGTTTGGCTGAGCTTGAGTGGCAGACGCAGCGTTCCATCGGCGGAAATATCGCCCTGCAGGTCGCGAACCTGATGGTGATGGGTTTGCGGCTCATCGCCATCCAACTGGGTAATCGATGCTTGAACGTTCGAGCGGTCAGGGTCCAACTGCCAATCTGCCTGCGCCGGTAGCGCCAACAGCAGCGAAAAAAGCGCCATCAATGCTTTCAAAGCGTATCTCCTTATAAGGGCCTTTCTCAAAAGGGCTTCCCTCAAGACCCGCTAACCCTTAAAAAGTGCCGCGGTAATGGCAAGATAGCCTAACTAGGGGCTGGCCTCGCTCCACCACATTCGCTATGATATGCACGCTTTTCGGGCCTATAGCTCAGTTGGTTAGAGCAGGGGACTCATAATCCCTTGGTCGTAGGTTCAAGTCCTACTGGGCCCACCATTCTATGTGCTAATTCTTAAAGCAGGGGATTATGAGCCCCTTGGTCTGTATTTCCCTGCTGCTCGTTTGATCCCCATCTTACTTCCTTTATTTTCGCTTGCGCTTCCTGGCTGTTACCGCACAGGTTGGCGTGTATGATATTCGCCAATTAACGAATATTTACTTAGCGTGGGGAAGTACCTTGAACACGGAAAGTCACTCCCAGTTAGCGGCCTTTATCTGGTCGGTCGCTGACCTTCTGCGCGGCGATTTCAAGCAATCGCAGTATGGGCGCATCATTCTGCCGTTTACCCTGCTGCGCCGCTTGGAGTGTGTTCTCGCGCCCACCAAAGCCGAGGTATTGCAGGCTGCCGAGCAGCACCAAAACAAGCCGGAAGCGGTGCGTGAGAAGCTGTTGTTGCGCGCGGCGGACCAGCCGTTCTTCAATGCCTCGCCGCTATCCCTGGGCACGCTCTCCGATACCCAAACAAGCGACGACCTGATGAGCTATGTGCAGTCGTTCAGCCAGAGCGCGCGGGAGATTTTCGAGCATTTCGAGTTCGAAAGCTTCGTTCAGCAGCTCAGCGCCAATGATCTGCTCTACAAAGTAGTGCTGCAGTTCGCGGCGATAGATCTAAGCCCACAGCGCGTTAGCAATCACGGTATGGGCGGCATTTTCGAGGAGTTGATCCGCAAGTTTGCCGAAAGCTCCAACGAAACCGCCGGGGAGCACTTTACGCCCCGCGATATCGTTCATCTAACGACGTCTCTGGTGCTTACCGGGCAAGAAGCCAAGCTCAAGCCCAACAGCATCGTCACCGTGTATGATCCGACAGCCGGCACCGGCGGGTTTCTTTCTGAGAGCGACGAGTACATTCAGCAGGTCAGCCAGAACGTGACAGTCTCGCTGCACGGCCAGGAGCTTAATCCTGAGTCTTACGCCATCTGTAAGGGCGACATGCTGGTAAAAGGGCAGGAGGTTGAACGGATCAAGCTGGGCAACACGCTATCTGGCGACCAGCTGGCGGGCGAGCGCTTTGACTATATGCTCTCCAATCCACCGTTTGGCGTTGAGTGGAAAAAAGTACAAAAGCAGGTGACTGACGAACATAGGCATCGCGGCTACGATGGCCGCTTTGGCCCCGGTTTGCCAAGAGTTTCTGATGGCTCGCTCCTTTTTCTGATGCATCTGGTGGCCAAGATGCGCACCCGGCAAGACGGGGGCTCGCGCATTGGCATCATCCTCAACGGCTCGCCGCTGTTTACCGGCGGCGCAGGCAGTGGAGAGTCCGAAATTCGCCGCTACCTGCTGCAGCATGACCTGGTAGAAGCCATCGTCGGCCTGCCCACGGATATGTTCTACAACACCGGTATTGCCACCTATATATGGGTGCTCTCCAACAACAAGCCTGCCGAGCGCAAGGGCAAGGTGCAGCTGATTAACTCCACCGGCTGTGCCAGCAAGATGCGCAAGTCGCTGGGCAGCAAGCGCCAGTACATCACCGATCGAGATATTGACGCTATCGTGCGGCTCTACGGCGCCTTTGAAGATAGCGACAATAGTAAAATTTTCCCTATTGAAACCTTTGGATACCGGCGGATTACCGTCGAGCGGCCGCTGCGCCTGAACTTCGAAGCCAGCGAAGAACGCCTAGTAAAGCTGGACGACGAAAAAGCCATTCAGAAGCTACATGACGGCGAGCAAGCTGCCCTTAAAGCTGCCTGCGAGCAATTAGGTGAGCAGCGCTACACCAACCGCAAAGCGTTTACCAAAGCGCTGAATGCGGCGCTCAAGGCTGAAGGCTTAAAAGTTGGTGCACCAGTTCAGAAGGCCATTCTCAACTCGCTTTCCGAGCGTGACCCGGAAGCAGATATTTGCCTGGATAAACACGGCAGCCCCGAGCCGGATACCAGCCTGCGCGATAACGAGAACGTGCCCTATAACGAATCGGTGTTTGACTACTTCGAGCGTGAGGTTAAACCCCATGTGCCAGATGCCTGGATAGACGAAGACAAACGCGACGAGTTAGATGGCCGCATCGGTATTGTTGGCTTCGAAATCCCCTTTAACCGCCATTTCTATACGTTTACGCCGCCGCGCCCGCTGGAAGAAATCGACGCCGACCTCAAAGCCTGCACTGACCGGATCAAGCAGATGATCGAGGAACTGTCGGCATGAGTTTTTTGCGTTACCCAGAATATAAAAACTCACATACGGATTTTCTCGGTAATGTGCCGGCCCACTGGAATATAGAGCGCTTGAAGCATTGCGCTGAGGTTTTTCCAAGCAATGTCGATAAAAAATCCGTAGATGGGCAGATACCTGTACGACTCTGTAATTATACGGATGTTTATTACAACGAAGTGATTCAGCATGACTCAGTCTTTATGAAAGCCACCGCGACTAAGGACCAAGTGAAGCGGTTTGAGTTGCAAAAAGATGATGTGGTATTCACGAAAGATTCAGAAAGCGTTGATGACATAGCTATTGCTGCCTATGTGCCTAAAAGCATACCAGGTGTGATCTATGGGTATCATCTGTCAATAGCACGCCCAAAAGGCTCAGTTGTGGGAAAATTCTTGAAGAGATTTTTCGACTCTCAGGAAACAAAGTCATATTTTGCCGTATCTGCTAATGGATTAACTCGAGTTGGATTAGGTCAACACGCAGTTGATAATGCACCTGTGGCTCTCCCTCCATTAGAGGAGCAAAGGGCAATCGCTACCTTCCTCGACCACGAAACCGCCTGCATCGACGCCTTGGTGGAAGAGCAGCAGCGCCTAATCGAGATACTCAAAGAAAAGCGCCGGGCGGTGATTTCCCATGCCGTCACCAAAGGACTCGACCCCGATGTGCCGATGAAAGACTCCGGGGTGGAGTGGCTGGGGGAAGTGCCGGCGCATTGGGAGGTTAAGCCTCTGCGATATCTCGGAGAATGTCAGAATGGAATCAATATAGGCGCAGAGGCATTCGGGTCTGGGTTTCCTTTCGTAAGCTATGGTGATGTTTACAAGAATGAGGTCTTGCCGACCAGCCCAAAGGGGCTTGTACAGTCATCCGGCCAAGACCGTGAAAAATATTCGATTAAGAAAGGTGATGTTCTCTTTACAAGAACATCGGAGACTGTAGAAGAAATTGGGTTCAGCTCAACTTGCTTTAAGGATATTCCCTCTGCAACATTTGCTGGATTTTTAATAAGATTTAGGCCTGCCGAAGGGAGGGTATCTCCCAGTTTCTCCAGGTACTTTTTTGGGAACCAAAGGCTCAGAGAGTTTTTCGTTAAAGAGATGGAGATTGTGACTCGTGCCTCGCTTGGGCAGGACTTGCTAAAAAGAATGAGCGTGCCAACGCCACCTGTTGAAGAGCAAATTAGAATAGCGCAGTACTTGGACGCCCAAACGCAAAAAAATGATTCATTGCTAGATCGAGCACATGCTTCAATTAAATTCCTCGCGGAACGCCGCTCTGCCCTTATCTCTGCTGCCGTTACCGGCAAGATCGATGTGCGTGGATGGCAGCCGCCAGCGGATTCTGTGGTGACTACTGGTGATGTCACTCAGTTGGAGGCGGTATGACTCAGACACATAAACCTCAAGCCCCCGTTTGCTGGATAGTGGCGGGACCCAACGGGGCGGGCAAAACGACTTTTGCTTTTAATTACCTCCCACAAGTGGCTCAGTGTACGCGCTTTATCAATGCTGACTTGATTGCCGCTGGCCTCTCCCCGTTTGCACCCGAACGGGATCTTGTCGCGGCCAGCCGTATCTTCCTGCGCGAGATCAAAGAAGCGATTGATGAGAGAGAAGACTTTGCCTTTGAAACTACGCTCTCGGGGCGTGGCTACTCGCGTCTGGTAAAGAGCCTGTTGGCTGAGGGCTGGAAAGTTGAGCTAGTGTATTTGGCGCTACCCTCTGTTGAGATGTCACGCCTGCGCGTTGCCGAGCGTGTATCTCACGGCGGCCACAATATTGCGCTCAAAGATATTCAGCGACGTTTCCCGCGCAGCCTGAATAATTTGCTGACGCTTTACGCGCCATTGGTCAGCCGTGCGCGTTGCTTTATGAATGACCAAGACCAGCCAGAGCCGGTTTTCGAGCAGCATGGCAATCACCGTCAGGTGTTTAATACTTCACTGTTTGACGCGCTTTTCCAGGAGGCAAAATCATGACCCAACTTTCACCCGATACCCAGGAAATGCTCAACAGCCTTCGCACAGCCGTGGCCGAAACCTTAGAGCGCAAGCGCCGCCTGGGCCAATACGCGGTGTTTTGGCAGGAAGGTAAGCCCGTTCTCATTGGTGAGGACGCGCCGCACAATCCTGACGACACAGCCTCCGAGGATAATCAGCAGGCCAAGACTCGTCATTGATCAATGCTGAGATTCCAAGCAGTGTGTGTAGCCAATTCGCAAAATGGCGAAAGCGGCTAGCACTAACGGAGTTGATATGACACAGGGACGCAGCATTCGGCTGTTTCTAGTGGATGGCACGCCTACTGGCCTGCTTACCGCTGAAATTATGAACTGGACAGGGCATGTGCTTACAGGTCCGCGCAGCAGGCTCAGCGAGTTAGTTCAGCGCCCCGAATGTGGGAGAACCGGAATATACTTCTTAGTCGGCACGGATCCAGAGGGAGATTTACGCCCTTTGGTATATATCGGTGAAAGCGATGATGTTGCTACGCGGCTTAAACAGCACAATCGACCGGAGGATAAGGGAGGCAAGGATTTTTGGGAGAAGGTGTGTCTTATAACGAGTAAAGACCAGAACCTGACCAAGGCTCATGTGAAATACCTGGAGAGCTTGCTGATACAGAAAGCGGGTGCTGTTGGGCGTTGTAAGCTAGCCAACGGTACGTCACATGAGTACGTGGGACTTCCAGAATCTGATCGTGCTGATATGGCCTTTTTTGTCGAGCAGGTTCGCACGGTACTTCCCGTTCTTGGTCTGGATTTTTTACGCAGCACTACAAAAATCTCATCAAGTCCTGGCCTTGAGCGTCAAGCACCCACAGAGCGAGAGCCAAACCAAAGCGTTTCAGTAAGCCCTAGGCTGAAGATGGAAGTTAAAAGACAAAATATTGTCGCCTACGCTCAAGAGGTTGAAGGTGAATTTGTCGTTCTAGAGGGTTCTCTCGCCAGGGGAGAATGGATAGACCTTAAGCACAACTACCGGCATCTCTACAAGCAGCTTTGCGATGAAGGTGTGCTGATGGACGATGGTAATGGATTCAAGACGTTCACGCGTGACTATGGCTTCACGAGCCCCAGCTCGGCCGCCGCCGCTGTCGCAGGGCGGGCCGCTAACGGTCGTGTTGATTGGAAGGTTGAGGCCACGGGGCAGACCTATGCTGATTGGCAAGATCAGCAGGTCAATGCTGCGGCATCAATGCCAAATGAGGGCGATGATGGATAAGCCCCAGCAGCACCGCGATGCCGAGATTCAGCGAGCGATTGACCATTACCTCCAGGCGCGCCAAGCCATTTTGGCATTAGGGAGCGCAGTACCTGAGCGTATTGGCGGTAACGACAACATTATTGGCCGTATAGGTGAGTTTATTGGGCTCCGCTTTTTAGAAGCGCTTGGCCAACAGCCCTCAATGATGTCAGGTAGCTAAAACCCCGGTTTTGATCTGGAAGAGGACGGCCAACGAACCCAGGTTAAAGCCATTACCCAAGAAAACCGTCGCGGCCGAAGTGTGCGTCTCACCCCCGGTTGGACTCAGTTTTTGCTCATGGAACTAGGCGAGCATTATACGCCGGAACGGATTGGTGTACTTACATTGGCACAGCAGGAGCAAGCATTGGAGGATAGCTTTGCTAAAACCGCCACACCGATTGTTAGTTTAACGATGCTAGGACCTAAGGGACTCATCAGCCGCTATGGGCGGGTTTATAGCCGTGATGAGCTTAATGCGCTAGGTGTCTGAAACCAAATAAGAAACCCCGCTATATAGCGGGGTTCCGAGTCGTCACGATGATTAGCGATTGATCATCGTGCCGGGGCTGGTCTCTTTAACAAAATACTCACCTTCCATCGCTTCCAGCAATGACAATGAGTTGCGCGCCATGACAAGTCCCATCTTCGCGTGTTGGCGAATAAAAACCGTTTCGCCCGGCGATACGTCTACGTCAACGGATGCCCAGTTCTCTGCTTTAGAATAAATGGTGTGTTGACCGGGCTCTACGGGAAAGTAAATGTGCTCACTGCCGCGTGTATGACCGACTTCGGATGAGTCTTCTTGGTCATTCAAGAAAACATTAAAGCGAACCAACGTGCCTGTCATCTCTGGGCGAACCACATAGACCATGCCTTCATCAGCATGAGGCTGTTGCGGTAACTTAAAGCCCTGAAGTTCATTCTGTAAATTCTCTGAAGAGGGCGCTTTGGCAGCACAGCCAGTGATAAGCGCCAGCGCAACAAACGCCAATAGCAGTTTCCCGATCCCTTTAAACGTCATGTTCCCTACCATTTTTTACTCCATAAGCGAGTTTCCACCCGCTGTCATATTTCAATCAATTGCCATAAGGGCGTTACGATGACTGCCGTTTCTTGTTATCCGAAGTTAACCGAAGCGAAGCCAAGCGTATATTAACCAAAATTTAGTTATTGTCACTGACGAAAAGGTGGCAGATGATCATAAAATTAAAAATCAACGCCTTAGGGGAAAGGGTAGTAGAACCCGTTTTTCCATTCTGTTCGGCTTCGTTGTAGTCTGTGCACATTGATTAAACTTCGGGTGCTTATCGTGGCGGACAGCAGGGAAGGCCGGTTCCAGCAGGACATCATTGACGCCATGGCCGCTGATGGCTGGCGGGTGGGCACGGCCACTGGCTACGACCGCACATCAGCGCTCTACACTGAAGATCTGTTGGGCTATGTGCAGGATGCCTGGCCCGAGCGCTGGGAGAAGTTCTGCAAGGCCAACCCGCAAGCATCCGAGCAAGTGTTCATCCAAAAGGTGGTCCGCGAGCTTGAACGAGCGGGCACGCTTGAGGTGCTGCGCCATGGCTTCAAAGTGCCGGGAGTAACGTTTGACCTGTGCAGCTTCAAACCTGACCACGCCATGAACCCCGAAGCACTTGCCCGCTACCGCGCCAATCGCCTGCGCGTGGTGCCGGAGGTGTCTTATTCGCCGCATGCGCGAGAAAAAGGCCAGGGCAGCCAAAGCTATAACCCACGTTTGGATCTGGTGCTGTTCGTCAACGGCATCCCTACAGCCACCTTGGAGCTGAAAAGCGAGTTCAAGCAGTCGGTAGAAAACGCCAAGCGTCAGTATCGTAACGACCGCCCGCTGAAAGACCCGATCACCCGCAAGATCGAGCCGCTGCTGGCGTTCAAGCGCGGCGCGCTGGTGCATTTTGCCGTCAGCCAGGCCGAGGTGGCGATGGCTACCAAGCTGGCGGGTAAAGACACCTTCTTTCTGCCCTTTAACCAAGGCACTGAGGGTGGCGGTTCGGGCAACCCACTGCCGGAAGACGAGAACCGCTATGCGACCACCTATTTGTGGGAGCGCATGTTTTCACCGGATGCCTGGCTCAAGATTTTGGGGCGCTTCCTGCACCTTGAAAAGAAAACCAGTGAAGACTTTTACGGGCGTCGAAAAACCAAAGAAACGCTTATTTTTCCGCGTTATCACCAGTGGGAAGTGGTCAATCAACTGGTGGCCACAACTCACCAGGAACCTCCGGGCCAGCGTTACCTGGTACAGCACAGCGCAGGCTCGGGTAAGTCCAACTCCATCGCCTGGCTGGCCCATCAGCTTGCCAACCTGTACGACGAAAGCGGGCAGCAAAAGCGCTTCAACTCAGTGATTGTGGTTACCGACCGCACGGTGCTTGATAGCCAGCTGCAAGACACTATCTACCAGTTCGAGCATGCCCATGGTGTGGTGTGTCCCATTACCCGGGATGTGGGTAACCAGAGCAAATCAGAGCAGTTGTCGGACGCGCTTGCCAATAATACGCGTATCATTATTGTCACGATCCAGACCTTTCCAGCGCTGTTTGATGCGCTGGACAAGCGCCCTCAGCTTGCCGAGGGCCACTACGCGGTGATAGCGGATGAAGCCCATTCTTCGCAGACCGGTAGTTCGGCCACCAAGCTCAAAGCGCTGCTGGCCGCCGCAGGTGAAATGGCGGGTGATGATGAAGACATCAGCGCAGAGATGATGCTGGATGCGGCAGTGGCCTCGCGCCGACCAAGCGAAAGCATTAGTTACTATGCCTTTACGGCCACACCCAAAGCCAAAACGCTGGAGCTGTTTGGTCGCGTGGCCGACCCAGCTTTGCCGCCGAGCGCGGAAAACAAGCCCGAGCCCTTCCACCTCTATTCCATGCGCCAGGCAATCGAAGAAGGTTTCATCCTTGATGTGCTGCGCAATTACATTACCTACGGTACTGCCTGGAAGCTCGCACATCCGGATGGCGAAGCGCAGGAGGTGGATGCCAAAAAGGCCTCGCGCACCTTGGCCAAGTGGGTGCGGTTACACCCTTACAACATTGCCCAGCGTGTAGAAGTCATTGTGGAGCATTACCGCGCTAACGTGCGTCATCTGCTGGATGGCCAAGCGAAAGCCATGGTGGTCACCGCTAGTCGCCAGGAAGCGGTGCGATACCAGCTCGCTATGCGGCAGTACGTGGAATCAAAAGGCTATACCGATGTGCACCCGCTGGTCGCCTTTTCGGGTACGGTGCTGCCTGATGAAGTGATCGTTGAAGAGGTGAGTGAATCAAGCAAGCTACTCAACCCTGGTTTGCGAGGGCGAGATTTGGCGGATGCTTTCGACACCGACGATTTCAATGTGATGATTGCCGCCAACAAGTACCAGACCGGTTTTGATCAGCCCAAGCTGTGTGCAATGTATGTAGATAAAAAGCTACAGGGCGTGGATTGCGTGCAAACCCTCTCGCGGCTCAATCGGCTGTTCCCTGGCAAGCAGACGTTTATTCTCGACTTCTTCAACGAGCCGAAGGACATACTCGAGGCCTTTGCGCCGTATTACCGCAAGGCAACGCTGGCCGATGTATCAGATCCGCAGGTGGTATATGACATCAAGCGCACCCTGGACGCCAGTGGCATCTATCACTGGCCCGAGGTGGAGGCGTTCGCTACCGCTTTTTTCGATCCCAAAGCACCCTCGTCACGCCTGAGTTACCACTGCAAGCCTGCGCAAGAGCGCTTCAAAAAACGTTATGAAGTGATCCTAGAACAGCAGGAAATATGGAAAGAGGAACGCCGCCAGGCCGAGCAGAAGGGCGATGAAACAGGAGGCAAGCGTGCCGATCAGGAGTTGGAGGATGCAGGCAAAACCCGCGACGAGCTCGACCTCTTCCGCAAGAACCTGCAAAGCTTCGTGCGGACTTATGAGTTTCTCAGTCAAATCATTTCCTTTGATGACGCCGAGCTGGAGCAGCTGTGTGTGTTTGCCAAGCATCTCCATCCGCTGCTTCGCATTGATAGGTTGTTGGAAGGTGATCCTCTCGACGTAAGTGAGCTATCGCTGGATAGCTACCGGTTAACCAAGCGCGCCGAGCAGCAGCTAAATCTAGGCGAAAAAGAAGGCGACTATGGACTGAAGCCGATTACAGAGGTTGGCTCTGGCAAACCTCACGATCCAGAAACCCAGCAGCTCAATGAGATTATCGAACGGCTTAACGACCTGTATGGCGCTGATATTAGCGATGAAGACAAGCTGCACTTCGCCAACGGGATAGCTGATCGCATCGAACGTGATGACGCCGTAATGGCCCAGATTAACCATCACGATGATCACCAGGTAATGCACGGCCTGTTTCCAAAACGCGTAACGGACGCCGTGATGGATGCCATGAACGACCATGAAAAGCTCACCATGCCGCTACTGGAGGATGAGGAAACCGGCAGGCAGTTCGCGCTGTTGATTCTTAAGTTGCTGGCAGGAAGGGCAGGGAATAATGAGTATCCAAACAACTGAGTTGTCGACTCTTGTGGCAGCAATGGTAATAGATACGTGACGGATACCGCGTGACAGACTTTTCGGTCATGAACGGTGCAGAACAAATAACGTCTGTTTGATGCTATTGAAGGCAGGTTTATATGATCAATGCCTGGAAAAATCTGGTGCAGAACGACACCTGAGCAGGTGATCCATATGTCATCCGGCAGGCGGGCGAACGAGACTCAGAGAGTCAGGACTACGCAGGCGGGAGCGTCATCATCTTCGCATACAACGCACGGTCTTCGTTATAGCACTCGCAGGCGGCGGCAATCAGGCCTGCGCGGTCGAGCACCTTGATTTCGCCGCGGTGGTACCCGATCAGCCCGCGCGTATGCAGGGCGATCGCCGCCATGGTGATGCCGGCGCGTCTGACGCCGAGCATCATGGCGAGAAACTCATGGGTTAGTTTCAGCTGGTCCGTGCGCGCGCGGTCCTGGGTCATCAGCAGCCAGCGGGCGAGGCGGGCCTCTATCTGATGAAAATGGATGCAGGCGGTGGATTGGGCCAGTTGCTTCATGACGACGTAGAGGTAGTGCTTCAGACGCTGATGCAAGACGGGGCTGTCGAGTAGCAGCCGTTGGAAGCTGGCGGCGCTCATGCGAAGTGCCGAGCCCGCGCCTTGCACTAGGGCGAGCAACGGTGCCTCGTCGATGCCTAGCACCAGGGAACTTCCCAGCATGCCTTCTCGCCCCGTCATGGCGACTTCCAGGCGATTGTCAGGGTCGAGGATGACGATCAGTGAAATAAAGCTATCGAGTGGAAAATAAACGTGGCTGACGGCTTCTGTGGGCTGGACCAGTACTTCGCCAAACGTTAGCACCACGGTTTCGCAGGCGCTCATAAAGGCATCCCGCTCGACCGTGGGCAGTTTAGCTAGCAGTTGATTGGCATCGGAAACGTGCAAAATAGACGTCATGTGCCTCTCCGGTTATATAACCTGGCAAGCGGCACAATGACGGTACTAATCATTTTGATGTCGGCTGCAGATCGAGACGCCGTCATCGATCTTCTGACGGTCCATCTTCATATTAACATTGGGTGAACCAAGCGTCGGCACGCTAGCGTACACAACTCGGTAATCGTTACTTCTTGTCAGTTGGCCCCTTTCAGCCCTTTATATCACGGCATGTTGATTGAGCAGGCGGTCGTATTCGCGCTTAACTACCGAGTAGCACTCGCAAACACGTGCCTCAAGTCCGGGCCTGTTAGTGACAGTAATCCGCCCACGATGATAAGAGATCAGGCCAGCCTTCTGGAGTTTGCCGGCGGATTCGGTTACCCCTTCGCGACGAACGCCCAGCATATTGGCGATCAACTCCTGAGTCATGACCAGTTCATCGCCCGATAGTCGGTCGAGGCTGAGCAGCAGCCAGCGACATAGCTGCTGGTCAACACTGTGATGGCGATTACATACTGCGGTCTGCGCCATTTGTGTTAGTAACGCCTGGGTATAGCGCAGCAGCAGCCGCTGCATCGGCCCGGCGCGGTAGAACTCATTTTTTAGTACCTGTCCCTTAAGACGATACGCTTTCCCAGCGCTTTGCACGATCGCTCGGCTGGGTGTGGTCTCACCGCCCATGAACAGCGAGACACCCACTACGCCTTCATGGCCCACCACAGCGATTTCCGTCGAGGCGCCGTTTTCCATTACACAGAGTAGGGAGACAATGGCATCAAGTGGGAAGTAGACATGGCTCATTTGCTGACCGGATTCACACAGCGATTGCCCCAGCACCAATGGCACCTTTTCAAGATGGGGCAACAAACGTCCTAGTTCCTCTTTTGGCAGTAACCTAAGCAACGCATTTTGGTGAAAATCCTGCGGTTCAGACATCGACACCTCTCCTAATCCCCAGCGGTTGAGCAGAGCATGACGCGAATTGTCTGCATAGGTAGCCGTGATAGGCACCTGGGAGTATCGCCCCCAGTCGGGAGATACATTTAGTTTCAGTATAGGTTACTTAGGGGGGCTCTCTGTACGCTACCGCACATAGCTGGGAGTGAGCGGGTTTACAAATCGTTCTTATATTAGACAAATGTAGCCTTGTGAATATTTCATCATCCATGTTCGCCAGCGCACGGTCAGCTGCCGCTGTATTTCCTAGTATGCATCCTAAGTGCGGCAACGGACATGCCTAAACAGGATGTTGCACTTTGCGCTGCAGGGAACGCAGCGCCTCCTTTCTAATATCGTCAATACCGAATACCGCTCTAGTGTCATTCACCCATTCGGGCTATCTGTTGTGCATTTAATGAGCAATAGTGCCTATTGAGAGGGATAGCGACGCTTTGGGCATGACCGCATTGAAAAATGCGCCATGCGTTCGCTTGCGCACAGAGCAAGGGCTTGTAACCCCCTTATGGTTGAAAAAAAGCATCGATAATCACCAGCGGAAAACGCCATTCAGAAGATTAAAAAGTAAGAGGCCTAGTTTTAAAACAGAGGCCCTGCGCATGAAGGGGAGCGACTATGCAGAACGGCAGCTATCAAAAAGATGACGTTCAGACGTTTGAAGGTATTACCGAGCAAAAACATGCCGACATTCGGTTGCGTGATGCTGAAGCTGCCCTGCAGGCCGCCACCGAATGGGCCCAAGTGACGTTAAACTCGATCGGCGATGCCGTCGTGACGACCGACCTTGAGTGTCGGGTTACCTATATGAACCGAGTCGCTGAAGCACTGACCGGGTGGTCGAGCATTAAGGCGCTCGGCAAACCCTTGGCTGAGGTCTTTACGTTAATTGATGGGCAGACGCTTAAGACGGCCACCAACCCGGCGCTGCGCGCTATGGAAGAGAACCGTACCGTTGGGCTCGCCATGGATTGCGTGTTGATTCGCCAGGATGGAAGTCAGTTGGAGATAGAGGATTCGGCTGCGCCTATTCATGACCGCAACGGCTGTGTCACAGGTGCCGTGATCGTATTTCATGATGCCTGCCAGTCACCTACCCAGTCGGCGAAGCTGGCCTATCAGGCCCAACACGATGGCCTGACTGGGTTAGCCAATCGTGTTCTGCTCTCGGAGCGTCTCTCGCGGGCTATTGGGCTGGCAAAACGGCATAACCATCAGGTCGCCTTGATATACTTGGATCTTGATGCGTTTAAAGCCATCAACGACTCTCTCGGCCATGCCATAGGCGACTGCCTGTTACAGTCGGTTGCGGGGCGACTCAGTGAATGTATTCGCGACACGGACACAGTTTGCCGCCAGGGGGGTGATGAGTTCGTGGTATTGCTGAGCGAAATTGAAAAGCCACAGGATGCCGCTAGGATTGCCGAGAAAATTCTTGCTGCGTTAGCCAAGCCGTACCATATCGGCAACCATGTGCTAAACGTTACCACCAGTATCGGAATCAGCCTCTACCCTGACCACGGCATCGATGGCCATACGCTGCTGAATAATGCCGATACAGCCATGTATCATGCAAAGAATAGCGGTGTTAATCACTACCAGATGTTCAGGGCTGATATGACCGCCTTGATGGTGCAGTACACTCATATTGAGTCCCAATTGCAGTTGGCTCTGCAGGGAAATAGCCTGTTTCTCGACTTTCAGCCCAAGATAGATATCGCTACCGGGTACCTGTGTAGTGCCGAGGCACTGGTTCGCTGGCGCAATCCGACACTGGGGCTCATGCAGCCCTCGGTATTTCTTCCTGTCGCAGCAGCCTGCGGGCTCATCATACCGATCGGCCAATGGGTGTTGCTCGAAACCTGTCGTCAGTTACAAGCGTGGCGCGAGGAGGGCGTGGAGATTGTGCCCATAGCGGTGAATATGTCGGCCATTGAATTAAGCGACAAAACACTGCCCGCCCGTATTACCCAAATCCTCGCTGAGACAGGAATAGAAGCACGTTACCTGGAACTGGAAGTGGCCGAAATCAGTTTAATGCATCATCATGTTGACGTTGCGATATCAACGTTAGCCGAGTTGAGTCGCTTGGGAATACGTATCGCCATTGATGATTTCGGCGCTGGGAGTGCCAGTCTGAAGCACTTAAAGTGCTTTCCAATTGATACGCTTAATATCGACGCCTGTTTCATTAATGACATGCTCGACAATCCAGGAAATGCCAGTTTCACCAAGGCGCTCATCAACCTAGGCCAGAATTTGGCATTGCGGGTTATTGCGAAAGGCGTCGAGACTCAAGCACAGCACGACCAGCTCAAATCCCAAGGCTGCAACGGTGCCCAGGGCTTTTTGTTTAGTCGGCCGCTGTCATCAACCGAATTCCGGGCATTACTCCTTCCTGATCAGCACGGTTGGGGGCAGCGTCATCGAGCGCTTGCTTTCTCTCCAGGTGCCAAGCTTTGAAAGCGATGCGATTTGAGTAATGCGAGGGATGTTCTAAGCTACCGATAAAGCTAGTGGGCCTTTAAGATTTAGTTCTCATTGTTAAGCGTAATAAAAATTCGTATCATTCGCTTTACAATAAAATTATATCTTCCTTCTCATCCTCGAGGCCCTCTTCATGCTCCGGAACGCTATTCCCTTCGCGCGCGTACCACTCGCTGCCGCAGTGCGACGTTCATTGACCTTATCGCTGGGTGGTATGCTCTGCATAGCTCCGCTCGCCGTGCTTGCCCAAGAAGAAGAGAACGTTGATAACGGCACCACGGTGGTTACCGCCACGGCGCTGAAGGTAGATACGCCCGAGGTTGAAACACCGCGGGCTATCTCAACAGTCGATGCTGAAGAACTAGAAACCCGTGCTGTCAATAAGTACGACGAAACCTTCCAGTATCGCTCTGGTGTGGTTTCTCAACCTTATGGTGACGACAACAATACCGATTGGTTCTTCCTACGCGGCTTCAGCGCAGAGAATTCGACCTATCAAGATGGCTTGCGGCTTTTCCGCTCTGGTGGCTACTTTTGGTGGATGAATGAGCCTTTTGGCATTGAACGTGTTGACCTGCTGAAAGGACCTGCGTCAATCCTATATGGCGAGGCACCTCCTGGTGGCGTTATCAATGCCATCAGCAAACGTCCTACCGATGAAGCGCAGGGCACGCTCGAGATTGAAGCGGGTAACCAGGATCATCGCCAAGTTGGTATTGATGTGTCAGGGCCGGTTGGTGAGCGTGATGACATGCGCTATCGCATGGTCGGCCTTTACCGTGATGGTGAAGGCGAGTTGGAAGGCAGCGAGAAGGAACGCTACTACTTTGCACCTAGCCTGGAAGTGGATCTCTCCGAGGATACGTCGGTAACCTTCCTCGCCAGCGTCCAAAAAGACGAAGGGGTGCCGACGACCGGCTTTTTCCCCGCCTATGGCACGTTGAACAGTACGCCCTTTGGTGAAATCGACCGCGATACCAATTTAGGCCAGCCGGATTACGATAAAGTTGAACAGCAACAGACCTCATTTGGCTACGAGCTAGAGCATCAGCTTAATGATACATGGGAGTTTCAGCAGAACGCCCGCTATAGCCGTCTGGATCTGGAATTGCGAACCGTCTATCCAGATTCCTATATAACGCCTCCACGCGATATCACTCGCGGTGTGGTAGATCGTGATGGCGACTATGATGCCTTTAATATCGATAATCGCTTTATCGCACGAACTTACACCGATAACACTGAGAACACGCTATTGCTGGGTGCGGGTTATCAAGAGTTGAATCTTGATTACGCTAATGCCGACAGTTTCCGTACGTTGGGCGATGGGTCGTCTTATTTCACAAGTATTGATACGGTCGATTTATTCAACCCTGATTATAGTGCGTTTACGGCACCTGATACTGGTGATCCTACTCGTCATGAGGTAGAGCGCAACCAGTTGGGTGTTTACGCGCAGAACCAACTACGCATAGCCGATAAATGGATATTCCTAGCGGGCGCTCGTTATGACACAGTTGAAAGTAGCGACGATTTCAGCGACAGCAGCGGTCGCTCAAGCGAAGGCTACGATGACGAGCAGCTCTCGCTTACCGCGGGGGCAATGTACTTAGGCGACAATGGCGTATCGCCGTACTTAAGTTACAGCGAGTCTTTTACACCGGTCGCAGGGATTGGACCTGATGGGGAGAGCTATGAGCCACTGGAAGGTCGTCAAATGGAAGCGGGTCTTAAAGTCGCACCGCTAAACTTTGATGGCTACCTGACTTTAGCGGCTTTTGATGTTGAAGAAGAAAATACGTTGATCTCCACCGGTGCACCTGTACAGGAGCAAGTAGGCGAGCGGCGCTCGCAAGGTGTGGAGGTCGAGGGTGTGAGCTATCTCACCGATAACCTGAAACTGACAGCCTCTTACACCTATACCGATACCCGATACGATGTGAACGATGCACAGCGAGATGAACGCGCGCCGTTTGTGCCTTACCACATGGCGTCAGCTTGGTTGGATTACGACTTCGCCGGAGATCTATCCGGTTTGTCGGTCGGCGGCGGCGTGCGTTATATGGGGGAGACAGTGCCCAGTGCGGATAGCGGCATTGACCGAGAAGTGTCGTCTGCAACCCTATACGACGCTATGGCCAGTTACGATATCAACGATAACTGGACAGCCCAAATGAACGTCAACAATCTGACTGACGAAAAGTACGTTAGCGGTTGTGACTATTACTGCTACTACGGTGCCTCCCGCAGCGTCGTGGGCAGCCTGAAATATAATTGGTAACCCATTGATTCACGATCAAAACCCGGCTTAATCGCCGGGTTTTTTTATGATGACTGTGGGTGCGAGGGCACAGAGAGTGGGCCGCTAAGCGATTCGCCACACGTCACCTCAACCGTCTGCCACACAACGCTTTCGGTGGGGCCTTGCTCAAGGTCGGCGCAGGTATCCACGCGCATGATGGTAGTAGCTTGGCAGCGTATGCTGAGCTCGCCTTGATTGTCACTGCGTTGCCACTGCCAGTGTAGCCAGCGTTCCTGCTCGTCGCCTGTTTCTTTCCGCAGCGTGAGGTGGGGCTGCTCGTCATCGCTGCTTAAATGGGTAAGCGCCGCCAGTTGGCTACACTGCTGGACGGGCGTGAGGCGGGAGTCACCGCGGTAGCCGGGCAGGTAACGCTGACCTTTTGCTTCGGCGTGTAAGAAGGGCAGCGTCTGGTCGGGGCTAATACGCCCGTATTTACGCACCTGTGGGAGCAGGATAAGGCTGGCGGCGAGACGGCAGCCTCCCAGGTGGCTGCTTTCCCATACCTCGAACGGCAGGTGATGCTCGGTAACGGCTTTTACCAGCGCCTTGTACGTCTGATAGCCGTATTTCGCGCAGCATTTGTCCTTTTTGCCGTGAGTACAACAGAGCACCAGATCGTTTTTGAGCGGAAATTGCTCCCAGCGAGCCAGGCGATTGCCCGCTTGTAGGGCGGTTAAGAAGCTTCCTAACTGATGCCGTGCCACCCGAAAGCGCCGTCGTTCGGGCATCAGAAACACCTGATGCTGGTGCGTATCCATGCCCGATTGCTGGATAAGGTTGATGCGCAGACCGTTATCCGCAATAGCATCCAGCGTTTGTTTGAGCGTATCGTCCATATCGCTGGCGTGACGCAGCTTGCGCTGCCATTTCGAGCGGGGCCAACTAATCAACAGGTGGCGTTCAGCATGGGCGGCGCTGCCCGCAAGTGGGTCTCCCTGCTCGCGACTCAGGTCGGCACAAAAGTGATGATTCATAAGCGATGGCTCATAAGGCCCCCCGGCTCTGGCTGGCTTTCTTGGTGTTGGAAGCAGGTCGGGCACGCGGGATACATAGCGGACGGCCGTTTTCCGGGTCGTACATAACGTGGGCGTCCAGATCAAAAACGTGCTTGAGGTTTGCAGCGGTAAATACCTCACTGGGCGTACCGCTTGTCACGATGCGGCCATCGCGCATCATCACTAGGTGATCGGCGTAGGCGGCGGCTAGATTCAGGTCGTGGAGGACCAATAACAAGGTGCGACCGTGCTCGTGCGCGAGGCGGGAAAGCAGTTCCAATAGATCGACCTGAACCTTGAGATCCAGGAACGTAGTGGGCTCATCGAGCAGGATCAAGTCGGTCTGTTGGGCTAGCACCATCGCGATCCAGCAGCGTTGGCGTTGTCCGCCGGAAAGTGTATCAACACTATGTTCAGCAAAATCCGTCACATTGGTATACGCCATGGCTTCGCTAATGGCATTGGCATCCTTGCGCGCGTCGCGCTGCCATAGTCGTTGGTGAGGAAAACGCCCCATGGCCACCAATTGATTCACGGTGAGTCCCTCTGGCGCGATGGGGCCCTGAGGAAGGATGCCTAACTGCGTTGCCACCTCGCGGGTGTTGCGACGGTGAATATCTTTGCCATCCAGATACACATGCCCAGCGCTGGGTGTGAGCGTTCGGGCCAGCGTTTTTAACAGCGTTGATTTACCACTGCCATTAGGGCCCAGCAGTACCGTCAATTTTCCCTCTGCCACCGCCAGGTTCACGCCATTGAGCACGTGACGTGATTCGTAGCCAGCATAAAGGTTGGCCCCCGTTAAACGGGCATGGGGGGCTAAAGAAAAGGGCATGGATAGGGCTCACCAGTCATCAACGCAGGTCGCACCGTAAGACAAAATATTCTCATTTTCAATATTTACTACCAGCCACTATGTCATTGCTTGTGGAGCGTATCAAACAGCCAGTCAAGGCACATTAATAGATATGGAGAGGATTTCGTCATACCGAACGATTCGTTCCATTTGGTAGATCTTTTTCTTTTAATATGCATAATATAATCATTATCATTTAGATGCGCGTTATGTTTTGTGGGGAACCTTCACTCATCCAAGGGGGATAAGAAAAACATGCAAGCCAGCAAACGCCAAGTATTTTGGCCGACAGTAACGCTAGCAGGATTAATAGCGGCCACTCATGGGCATGCTCAGGAAACAACGTCCACTGACTCCCAAAGCGGGCGGGGGGACTCGAATCAGGCAATGGTGATAACCGCTTCACGTACCGATGCATCCAAAGAAGACTCGCCTCAAACAGTGCGTACCATAAGCGAGGAAGAGATTAATAAGCAGCTGCAAATCACCAGCGACTCTTCACAAATTTTGAGCAACCTGTTGCCGTCCTACTCACCCAGCCGCCAAAAAATGAGTGGCAGCGGTGAGACACTGCGTGGCAGACGGCCACTCATCCTAATTGACGGCATTCCACAGTCCAATCCATTGCGTCCCACCGGGCGTGAAGCCCATGTCATCGATTTTTCCATGGTGGAGCAGATCGAAGTGATTCAAGGTGCCAACGCCACCAATGGGGTTGGGGCGGCAGGTGGCGTTATCAACTTGATCACTAAACGTCCAGAGCCAGGGTCGTTTAATCAGCACGTTGAAGCTCAGGTAACTACGCCCACCAGTAAGCTTGACAGCGACACGATTGGCTACAAAACCAGCTATGGGGTGAGCGGTAATAGTGGCGATGTAGATTATCTGTTTTCGGCCAGCCTTGAAGATCAGGGACTGTTCTTAGATGGCAATGGAGATCCTGTCGGGGTGGACAACACACAGGGCGACCTGATGGATGCTCGCTCACTCGATATTTTAGGCAAGTTGGCTTATTGGTTTGATGATAACCAGCGCCTGCAATTCACGCTGAACCACTACAATATCGAAAACCACAATAACTACGTCAGCGTTACCGGCGACCGAGCTAATGGCGTGGTGACGACATCAGAGCGGGGCACCCCAGAAGGGGATGCGCCCTACAACCGAGTGTGGACGACCGGGCTAAGTTACGACAACTATGATTTAGCCGGTATGCGTTTGAGTGCTCAGGCGTTTTATCAAGATTACGAGTCGCTGTTCGGGGCGACCAACTCTCCGACGTTCCAAGATCCGGCGATAGCGCCCGAGGGGACTTTTTATGACCAAACCATGGCAGCCACCAGCAAGTTTGGTACCAAGGTCTCGCTGACGAAAGATGACCTCTGGGATGAGCGCCTGAAGATGACGGTTGGTTTTGATACCTTGTTCGATGAAACCGAGCAGTATCTATACCAATCCGATCGCACCTACGTGCCGCCCAGCGAATACACTGACCTGTCTCCATTCTTACAAGTTGATCTTCGGCCGATTGATTCTCTGCAGCTTTCCGCTGGTGCTCGCTACGAATACGCTAAGCTGGATATCAATAGCTATCAAACGGTTGCCGCTAATAATGGCGTTACTGTCGAAGGTGGCGCCCCCAGTTTTAATGAAACGCTTTATAACTTCGGTGCGGTGTGGAAGCCTGTTGACCACTGGAGCCTGTTCGCTAATTACGCCGAAGGGTTTTCTATCCCTGATGTTGGCCGTGCATTGAGAGGAATCAGTGCCCCTAATCAAACGGTCAACAATATTGAAAACCTGAGCCCAATAGTCACCGATAACATTGAAACCGGGGTGCGTTTCGAGAATGGACGCTTAGCGGCTGAACTTAACTATTACGAGTCGGCTTCAGACTTCGGTAGCCGTCTCACAGAAGTGGATGATGTCTTCTTTATGCAGCGCCAGGAGACTGAGATTAAAGGCATTGAGGCATCGGTAGATTATCAGTTTAACGATCAGCACGCTGGCCGCTTAGCCTACTCACGTATGGAAGGGCGCTATGACAGCAACGACGACGGCAATTTAGATGCCAAATTATCAGGGTTGGACGTCTCACCCGATCGCCTGACCGCCAGTTGGTCGGCCAACTGGACCGATGACCTTTCCACCTTTGTGCAGGCTAACTACGCCTTTGATGAAACCTTCGATGAAGCCAACCGTGAGTTTGATGGCTATCTGCTGATGGATGCCGCCGTGGGCTATCAACTTCCCGTTGGTCAAGTCAATGTAGGCGTATCTAACCTGCTTGATGAGCAGTATGTGACCTACTATTCGCAAAGCGCGCTGGTGAACGATGAGCGCTATTTCGCCGGTCAGGGACGCACCTTGACGCTGGGCTATAAACTGGATTTCTAAGCGCGAAAGTGTTCTTAGCTAGTAGCTGATTGGCGGCACCTAATTGGGTGCCGTTTTTTATTCACTGATGATCATCTTAATAACGGCGTTGGCGTGTTCTATATAACAAGTAAACGAAAAAGGGAGCACCGATACCGGAAACGAAAATACCGGCGGGTAGATCACTCGGTAAAAAGGCTACCCGGCCAATCAGATCCGCATTAAGCACGATCAAGGCGCCGATTAAGCCGGACGCCGGTACCAGTCTTACAAAGTGACGACCCACCAGTTTGGCGGCTATATGGGGTGCCATCAAACCTACAAAGCTTAAACCGCCTGCAAAGGCGACCGCGGCGCCTGCCAGTGCCACGCTACATGCCATCAATACCAACCGGCTTCTTAATAGGCTTACCCCGAGCCCTTGTGCCACTAAATCGCCAAGTGCCAGGGTATCGAGATGCCGCGCATAGCCAAGGCATAGCGGAACGGCGACCAGTAACCAGGGCAGTATGCCCCATACATCCTGCCACTGGGCGGCGTAGAGGCTGCCGGTGAGCCACACGTAGGCCACCATGGCGGCAGAATCATCGCTTATTACAATCAATAGCGTCGTTGCCGCACCCATGGCGGCGGAAAGCCCGATGCCTACCAGCACCATTCGCGACGGGCTAACGCCGCCTTTCCAGGCTAAAGAGAACACCAGCAGTGCGGCCAAAAGCGCGCCGCTAAAGGCTGCAGCCGGAAGCCATTGGCTACTTAGGTGAGTGCTTAATAGGGCAAGGAACGCCACCGCCGCCATTGAGGCACCGCTCGTGATGCCGATAACATCAGGCGAGGCGAGCGGGTTACGTACTATCCCCTGAAGAATCGCGCCAGCAATCGCCAGCGCAGCGCCCACCAATACGGCCAGCACGATACGCGGTAAACGCAATTCCCAGACAATAAACGTAATGTCGCTTTTTTGCGGTGAAACGAGCGCGTGCAGCACGTTTGCAAACGGTGTCGGAAAACTGCCCAGGCTGAGCGACAATCCCATATTGGCAACTAGAAGCAGCGAAAGCAGCCCAATAATGGCTCTGTAGCGCATCGGTTGCGCCTTATCGGTCAGGTAGTCGTGGCGCTTCACAAGCGATGAGGTGTTCATCATTAAGCCTGCTGCCGACGCGCCAGATAGATAAAGAACGGCGTGCCAATCAGCGCGGTCATAATGCCCACGGGCACCTCTTGAGGCGGCATTAACAAGCGCGAGGCAATATCGGCTAACAGCAACAGGCTTGCCCCGAGCAGTGCGCAGGCTGGCAGTAGCCATCGATGGTCGACCCCAAACAGGCTGCGCGCCATATGTGGCACGATCAAACCGACAAAGCCGATCATACCCGCCAGTGCGACCGAACTTCCTGCCAGTAAAATTACGACCAAGCCCAGTAATAGCTTGATGGTGGCCGCGCGCATGCCCAGTCCGGCGACCATATCGTCGCCCAGCATGAGGGCATTGGCGTGCCTTACAAGCAAGGCGCACAGCAGCAGGGCAACACCGAAAAGCGGTAGCAGGGGCGTTACCAATGAAAGTTCGCGGCCCGAAACGGAGCCAGCAAGCCAGTACAAAACGCTTTCGAAGCTTTGCTGGTCGATAACTAGTAGCCCTTGACTAAACGAGACAAACATCGCGGTGACGGCCACGCCTGCGAGCAATACGCGCAGCGGTGGGAATTCACCCTGACGCCCGCGGCTGAGTATAATCACCAGCGCTGCAGCAACCAAAGCGCCTAATAGCGCCGCCCAGACATAGCTTGCTGGCGTATGCAGCGGCAGTAACGACACGGCAACGACAACAAAAAACATCGCCCCAGCATTAATGCCCAAAATACCTGGGGAGGCCAAAGGGTTGCGCGTCATGGTTTGCATCAGCGCCCCGGCAATGGCCAGGCTTGCCCCGACCAAAACAGCGACGAGTGCACGGGGCAAGCGTTCAGTGCGCAAGATAATGTGGGCCACCTGTGTTGGGTCATAGCGGGTCATAGAGGCCAACAAGCTGGCAGGCGTTATATCAGTAGGGCCCAGCATGACACTTGTCATAAAAGCCGCCAGCATGACCAGTATGCCCATGGATAGCCCCACGCTTTTGGCGATGTGACCGCTCAGCATTCAGCACGCTCCTTACTGCCTCTTTTGCGTGCGCGGCATGTAACCGCTGACGGAGCGGGCGCCAGGTCGTAATGGACATAGAGGTCATCTAACATGGCATTCGCCGCCAGAATGCCGCCCCCCATGATCCAATTTACCGTATCGACTTCAAATACTCGTTCGTTTTGTACCGCGTCCAGCCGCTGCCATAGAGGATGCGATGTCCAGTGTTGGTAGTTTTCCAGAATGGCCGGGTCGTCGGGCTCCAGAATCACAAAAATGACGTCGGCGTTGATGACCGGAATGTTTTCCTCACTTGTCAGCTTCATTCCCCAGCCTTGATCGTGTAGCGCGTCAGGCTGTTCATACCCCAGCTCTCTCAGAATTGAACCGGCAAACCCCGAAGAATAAATACGTAGGTGGTCACTTTTGAAGCGCACCACGGCGGCTTCATGAGGCCAAGTAATGCCCGAGCGCCGCATTCTATGGCGAAAATCCGCCACGCGTTGATCCCATTCCTCCAGCAGTCTTTGGGCACGATCTTCCCGCCCGGTGGCCTCGGCGATGAGTGAAAGGCTCGCTTTGAAATCAAATACAGGGCCTGCCATGACGGTTGGCGCCGTTTTTTCCAGCAACGGACTAACCCGCTCATGTCGAAAGCGCGTGCCGACGATCAGATCAGGGTTAAGCCAAGCGATTTTCTCCAGATTAGGCTGGGTTTCCAGGCCCACATACTCCACATCGGACAGGGTATTACGCAAGTAACGGTACATAGGCTTTTCCAGCCAGGATTCGACGACCCCGATAGGCGTGATGCCTAGCGCCACGGCACTGTCCGTAGCACCTTGGTAAAGGGTGACAATACGATGTGGCGCAGGGGGAAGAAGAGCATCGCCTGTATCATTAACTATGAGATGGTTATCCGGAACGTCGCGAGCGGCACATACATTAGCGCTGAGCGATATGCTGCCTAGCAGCATTATGAGCAGCACATAGCGGTGTATTGGATGGGGCGTCATTCCAGCTTCCTGGCGGGCGCGGCTTTCAAGGAGTGCGCGGGGAAATGATGAAGTCGTGTCTAAGCCCAACGGGCAATACAGGTTGTAAATGATGGCATGATGCTGGATTTAATACAAATCGTTATCAATTGAGAAGTGTCTACTTAACCAACCGCTATCTTTTTTGCGAGTGTGGGTTACCATGCCGGGCACCTCGGCACTTCTCTTATATAGGCACTATCGGCATGAGTATTTCTCCTTTCCAGGCGCTGGCCTGCCCGTTAGATGGCGAACCGCTAACGCCGTCGGGCAGTGCATGGCGATGCTCAGCGGGGCATAGCTTCGACATTGCCAAGCAAGGCTATGTAAACCTGCTGCCCGTTCAGCACAAGCGCTCCAGTGACCCTGGCGATAGCAAAACAATGGTGGCCGCGCGACGTCGCTTTCTTAATGCCGGGTGCTACCAACCTATCGCCGACGCGGTGAGTCTCGCGGTTTTTGAACATGCCAAGCATGAAACGAGCCATGACGCGGGGCTTAGTTGCCTGGATGCCGGCTGTGGTGACGGCTATTACCTTAGGGCATTGGCCAATGCGGTTTCGCGCGAGAAGCCGTTGGCGCTGATGGGGCTGGATATTTCCAAATGGGCGGTGCAGGCGGCGGCTAAGCAGGATAACAAGCAGACACCGCAAAGCAGTTGGGTGGTGGGCAGTAACGCCAACTTGCCCGTGCAGAGCTCGTCGCTCGACTGCGTGCTATGCATGTTCGGTTTCCCGGTATATCGGGAATTTGCTCGTGTGCTCAAACCGGGCGGTGTGTTAATTCAGGTTGAGGCGGGGCCGGGTCATTTGCGCGAATTGCGCGATATTATCTATCCGACGTTAAAGGCAGAGCGTTTTAGTGAGCCTGAGTGGCCAGAGGGGTTCACGCAGTTGGGCGTAGAGGCCTTGCGCTATGCGCTGACGCTCAGCGATGCGGAAGCCATTGCTGACTTGTTGGTGATGACGCCACATTTTTATCGCGCCACGACAGAAGGTCGTGAGAAAGCGGCTGTGCTTAGGTCAATCACCTTAACGGTAGACGTGCGTATCGTGCGGTGGGCGCGCGTTTAGCGGGCGTTAAACGCAATGTTTGTATGTTCCAAATACAACAAGGCCCGCATAAGCGGGCCTTGGGGTCGAATCCGAAGATTCGGACAAACTGCTAACGGATGTTAGGAAGTTTGCTTGATGTTAGAGGCTTGTAGGCCTTTCTTGCCCTGGGTAACGTCAAAAGAAACGTTAGCGCCTTCTTGAAGAGATTTGAAGCCGTCGGCTTGAATCTCAGAGAAGTGAGCAAAGAGGTCGTCGCCGCCGTCAGAAGGAGCGATGAAACCGAAGCCTTTAGTGTCGTTAAACCATTTAACTGTGCCAGTTGCCATGATGTAGATCCTTTCGCGCAATAGCGCCTTAATAAAGTTCCTGGTATTACCCAGATTGAAGTAGCGGGTGAAACAAGGAATACAATGTCAGGCTGCCGAATAAAGATCGTACACTTCTGAAACCATGCTGCTTGCTAACCACTGACGACACAGTGTCATGGATTGGATATTAGGTCAAAGGGTTTCGCAATTATTTTTATAGGCGCTGAGCTTTTGACTGGTGCTGGATTAACGACTCGCGGTAGGTCGTACGACGATATCGCTGGTATCCACGTCATCGGGCTGGTTGATAGCATGCGCAATGGCGGAGGCGATGGCCTCGGGCTTTAGGGCAATCTGACGATACGTCACCATGGCTTCGGCGGCCTCTGGGTCAGTAATGGTATTAGCCAGTTCTGATTCCACCACGCCGGGATAAACACAGCTAACACGGATATTGTCGGTTTCCTGGCGTAACCCATCCGAAATGGCGCGCACGGCATATTTGGTGGCGCAATACACGGCAGCGGTTGGGACGACGGTGAACCCGCCGATAGAGGATACGTTGATCACTTGTCCGCTTTCCTGAGCTTGCAGGATGGGTAGAGTGGCAGCGATACCGTTGAGTACGCCACGAATGTTGACGTCGATCATGCGGTTCCACTCATCGACTTTAAGCGATGCCAACGGTGAGAGCGGCATAATGCCCGCGTTGTTGATAATGACATCAATGCGGCCATACAGATTGATAGCGAAATCCGCGAATGCCTGCATATCCTCGAGGTTAGTCACATCCAGCGCCCGATAATCCACCGTGCCGCCTTCTGCGCGCAGAGTTTCGGTCAGTGCTTCCAGCCTGTCGGTACGACGTGCGCCGATGATGAGGCGGTGCCCTTGGCCTGCAAGCCAGCGAGTCGTCGCTTCACCGATACCGCTGCTGGCACCGGTTAATAAGATAACTTTTGATGGATAGGGTGTAGATGAAGGGGTAGTTGAAATCGCCATTTGATCATCCTCTTATCGATAAGTACTGGAAATAAGCACTGGTGGGGATAAGTACCTGGAGAAGATTAGCGAGCGGCAGCAAGTAGCAATAGCGGCGATCCTATCGCAGTTTTGCCTAATCCTATTGCTTGAAGGAGTAGGTTTGGGAGGTTGGGCCGTAAAGTATATATATTACTCTCGTGGTGATAACGGCTGCCTTTGTTTGGCCACGATGCCGGTAACCGTAGGCGAGGTAATTTATATGTCATTGAAGAGCGATGCTGTGGTTTACAGCAAGACCGTCGAGCGCTACTGATATAATAATGAGCGTGCTTATAATGTTAAAATCAATAACATATTCAATCCTGTTAAAGGACACGCAATGAAACGCATATGGAAAGCCTATTTTGAGGCGTCATTGATTTTACGCGTCACCATTGCGCTGGTGTTTGGGGTTGTCGTCGGGCTTGTCGGTGGCGAGACAGTGGCGGCCTGGCTGGCGCCACTGGGTGACCTGCTGCTGCGGCTGCTGACGTTCCTGATCGTGCCCATTGTGTTGTTTACCCTGATGGTGGGCGTTAACCAATCCCGAGAGGGCAGTGCAGGTCGCATCGGCGGAAAAGTGCTCGGCTATTACCTGGCGTCCTCGGCGCTGGCGATTATGGTGGGCTTAACCGTTGCGGCGCTGTTTAGCCCAGGCAGCGGGATGACGCTGGATGATGATGCCAGCTTCTCGGTGCCGGAAAACCCAGGCGTTGTCGATACACTGCTGAACATCGTGCCGAACAATATTATCGGTGCCTTCTCCGAACTCAATATGCTGGGGATTATTTTTACTGCGCTGGTGTTTGGGATTGCGCTGCTCAAAATGCGCCAGTCAGAGCGCCAGCATGCCATGGGCGAGCGGCTGTATGAGGTAATTGAGTCTCTCAACGAGGTCACGCTCAAAGTAATGGCTGGGGTGTTGCACTACGTGCCCATAGGCGTGTTTGCGATTGTCGCCGAAACGGTGAGTCAGCAGGGATTGGAAACGCTGCTATCGTTGGGAGATATGGTGGTTGTGCTGTACATCGCGCTGGGTGCTCAACTGCTGATTTACTGCGGTGTCATGCGTCTGTTTGGAGTGAAGCTACGCAATTTCTTCCGCGAGGCGCGCACGCCCATGTTAACTGCATTTGCCACCCAAAGTAGTTCTGGCACCTTACCCATCACGGTCAATGCGGCTCGTCGTTTGGGGATTTCCAAAAGTATTTATGGCTTCAGTCTGCCGCTTGGGGCCACCTTAAACATGGATGGTGCGGCGATTCGTATCGCGATATCAGCGGTATTTGCGGCTAACGTGATTGGCGCACCGCTGGATTTCATCAGCATGGTGCAGATTGTGCTGATCGGGACGTTGGTCTCGGTGGGCACGGCAGGGGTGCCCGGCGCAGGCATTATCATGATTGCCACGGTATTTGCCCAGGTGGGGCTGCCGATTGAAACCGTCGCGCTGTTAACCGCCATTGATGCTCTGGTCGGCATGGGGTGCACGGCACTGAACGTCACGGGAGATTTGGTCGGCACGTCGGTTATCGCCCGCAGCGAAGGCGAACAGTTGAGCGAGCAATCTGTTGACGAAGCGTCGGCGGCAGCGAACAGTTAGTTGAGAGAAGGCTCGTAAATGAAAGGCCCGTAAATAGACAGGAACTGCCAAGATGGATGATCGAGAAATACCCTTCATTGAACGGGCCGTGGCGCTCGCTGAAGAGGCGCTAAACGCCGGGGATGAGCCTTTTGGTAGCGTGCTGGTTAGTGGCGATGGCGAGGTGCTGGCTGAGGATCGCAACCGCATTGCCGGCGGCGATTCCACCCAGCACCCTGAATTCGCCCTGGCGCGTTGGGCCGCTCAGCACATGACGCCAGAGGCGCGGACGCAGGCCACGGTGTTCACCTCCGGGGAGCATTGCCCGATGTGTGCCGCGGCCCATGGCTGGGTAGGGCTTGGGCGTATTGTGTACGCCAGTTCCTCAAAGCAACTGAGCAACTGGCTCGCTGAGCTAGGCGTGGCACCGCCGCCGGTGGCGACCTTATCCATTCAACAGGTGGTGCCAGGCCTTACGGTAGAAGGGCCGGTAGCCGGGTGGGATGAAAAGGTTCATGCATTGCACCAGCGTCGGCATGCGGGCCTCAGCTGAATATAAAAAAACCGCCTGAGCGCAGGCTCAGGCGGTTTTTTAATCGTTACCAAGGGAAAAGCTAGTGCTTCAATATCACGTAAAACGCGTGGATGATGCCGGGCACAAAGCCAAACAACGTCAAGATGATGTTGAGCCAGAAATGTCCTTTAAGACCCACCTCAAAGAATACACCGAGGGGCGGTAAAATGACCGCAAAAATCATTTTGATCGGGTCAGTCGCGGTAAACGCCATGAAGCCTCCTTTGCTTTCAGGGTATTAGTGCTTATGTCCATTTTCGTCATTGCGCACATGAGCACTTTAATAAGTACTTGAATGGTGCTTATACAAGAACGATAACAAGCGCTTTTGCAATAGCGGTAGCAAAAGCCATTACAAGTGTAGACACAGTCAGCGCTTCTATCGAGGCCAACGTAGTGCTGTGACGCATGCTGCGCAAAATCGTTCCGTCTGGTTATACATCATTGTTATACACATGTTTATCACTACCCCGGGAGGGACCCCTGTGAAAAGACTCACCATCACCACGGTTTGTGTGGCAGGCGGCTTAATGGCCGGCCCAAGTTGGGCGCAGACGAATGAGTCGGAAATGGCCACGCTTGAGGTAACGGCTCCCCGTCTTGCCCGTGAGCTTTACGCGACGCCTGCCGCCGTTTCCACGTTGGAGAGAGACGCCATCGCCCAGGGCCAACAGCGCGTTAGGTTGGATGAGTCGCTGGTGCGGGTGCCCGGCGTGTTTTTACAAAACCGCGATAATTTCGCCCAAGGCCAACGGATTGCCATTCGTGGCTTCGGGGCCCGCGCGCCTTTTGGCGTGCGCGGTATTACGATCATGGTTGACGGTATTCCCTATACGCTGCCGGATGGGCAGGCGCAGTTGGATGCGATTGATTTAGACAGCGCCGAGCGTATCGAAGTGATTCGAGGCCCGTCGTCGGTGCTCTACGGCAACGCAGCGGGTGGCGTGATTGATGTGACCACTGGTGACGGCCGCGATAACCCCGGTACAAGCCTGCGCGCCGAAGTAGGCAGCGATGGCTACCGTAAAACGTCCCTGCAAACCGGCGGGCGTCAAGGGGACTGGTCGCACCACGTTAGCCTTTCAGCGCTGAATGTTGATGGTTATCGCGAGCAAAGCTCTTCCGAAAAGTACCTATTAAATGCCAAGTTGCGCCGTGAACTGGGCAGCGAACGCGCATTAACCGCCATCATCAATCTATTAGATAACCCACGTTCGGAAGATCCCGGTGCACTGAACGCGGGCGAAGTGGCAGAAGGCCGCGATCAGGCAGCGCCGAATTCGCTCGCCCTTGACGCCGGGCAGAACGTGGACCAGCAACTGCTGGGATTACAGTACGAAGATCTGGCCGCAGGCCCTGGCGAACTTTACCTTAAAGGGTTTATCTCCCAGCGTGATTTTGAGCAGCAACTGCCCTATGTCGGCGACAGCCGCCTGGGCTATCAGCGGGATTACCTGGGCGCGAGCGCTGAGTACCACCACGAGGTGACGTTGGGCGACTTGCCGCTGAGCTATATCGCAGGTTTAGAGGTGGCCCAACAGGATGACGAGCGTTTCCGCAACGACGTGAACCCTCAAGGCGTCGTCGGTGAGCAGGCGGCCGAAGAAACCCAAACGGCAACCTCGACCAGCGCTTTCGCTCAGGGCGACTTGGCGTTGAGCGATCAGCTAACGTTGTCTCTGGGCGCGCGCTTTGACCGGGTGGAATTAGAAATAGATGACCGCTATCTGGACGATGAAGGTGGCGATCAAAGTGGAGAAAAAACCTTTAACGAGTGGAGTGGCTCTGCAGGGCTGAGTTATCGCTACCGCCCGCAGCATCAAGTCTATGTGAATACAGGTACCGCCTTTGAAACACCCACGTTTTCAGAGTTTGCCAACCCGGCGGGTGGTGGTTTTAACGCGGCCATTGAGCCGCAAAAAGCCTGGAACCGTGAAGTCGGTGCACGTGGTTACGTTGCGCCTTTGGCAATGGATTATGACCTCACGCTGTTTTCGGTGCGCGTGGACGATGAACTGGTGCCTTACGAAGAAGAGAGCGGAGGGCGTACTTTCTACCAAAACGCTGGCGATACCGACCGTGACGGGATTGAGCTGGCGCTGGGCTGGCAGTTAGCCGATCAGTGGCGGCTGGATAGCGCCTTAACGCTGGCACGCTACGAGTTTGACCAGTTTGCTACGCCTTCGGAGCGCTTTGATGGCAATCGCATCCCTGGCTTGCCCGAGCAAACCTGGGTGAACCAGCTAACCTGGGAAGGCTTTGATGAGCGCTTTGCCACGCTGGAAACCCAGTACACGGGCGGTATGGTGGCGGACAATGCCAACGCAACTGAGGTCGATAGCTACTGGCTGGTGAACTTGCGCGTGGGAGATGGCTGGCAGTTGGGAAGCGATACCCGTCTAAATGCGTATGTTGGCGTGCGCAATCTATTCGATGAAGAGCATTATGCCAACGTGCGCCTAAACGGCACCTTTGGCCGTTTCTACGAACCCGCGTCGGGGCGCAGTGTTTATGGCGGGGTAGAAATCAGTTTTTAAAAACGTCATAAGCAAAAAAACGGGCGGCCCCAGTGTTAACAATGAGGGGCCGCCCGTTTATTGAGTCACCTATAAGAGGTTGTCTGGCTACTCAGGGAGCGCGTAGCCAATTACGTAGTCACCCATTTTGGTACCAAAGGTGCCGTGGCCACCCGCCGTGACGACCACGTACTGGCGGCCGTCTTCACCGGTGTAGGTCATCGGGGTCGCTTGGCCACCGGCCGGTAGCCGAGCTTTAAACAGCTCTTCGCCGGTGGTGATATCGTAGCCGCGCAGGTACTGGTCCAGCGTGCCGCTCAGGAACGAAACGCCGCCACCGGTGGTCAGCGGGCCGCCCAGTGCTGGCACACCTACCTCAAAGCCAATCGGCAAATCGAAGGGCATGCTGTCACGAGTGGTGCCGTTGCGGTGCTTCCAGACAACGTCGCTTTCCTGCAGGTCGATACCCGCCACATCACCCCATGAGGGCGCTTGGCAGGGCAAGCCGAGCACTGAGAGCAGTGGGCCAAGTTTCACCGCGTAGGGCGCCCCTGCATTGACTTGCAGCCCCTGTTCGCTAGCCGAGCCCTGACCTTCCTCGACCTCTTCTCGGGGGACCAGCGTTGAGACAAAGGCCAGGTACTTGGCGCCGGTAAACAACGCTTGGCGCTCAGGGTCCACCGCGACGCCGCCCCAGTTCATCACGCCAACGTTACCCGGGTAGACGATGCTACCTTCGAGCGAGGGCGGTGTGTACTGGCCTTCATAGCGCAGCGAGCGGAACTGGATACGGCACATCATCTGGTCGAAGGGTGAGGCGCCCCACATATCGTGCTCGGTGAGCGGTGGGGGGAGCAGGTTAAGCGCCGAGCGGGGCTGCGTTTCAGACGTCCAGTCTCCTTCAACGGCGCCCAACGGTGCCGGAATTTCCTCGATGGGCACAATCGGCTCGCCGGTTTCGCGGTTTAACACGTAAAGGCTGCCCTGTTTGGTCGGCTGAATGACCGCAGGCTGGGTGCCTTCCTCGGTGGCAAGATCAATCAGCACCGGCTGGGCGGGCGTGTCCATGTCCCAGAGATCATGGTGCACAAACTGGTACACCCATTCCACCTGGCCAGATTCCAGGTCGAGAGTCACCAGCCCTGCGCTGTACGTTTCGTCGTTGGCGCTGCGGTTGGCACCGTATTGGTCGGGCGTGGCGTTACCCATGGGCAGATAAACCATGCCCAGGTCTTCATCGACGCTGATAGGCGCCCAAACGTTGGGTGAGTTGCGCGTGTAGGTTTCGCCGTCGTCAAGCGGCTGGGTGTTATGGGGGTTGCCGCTGTCCCAGTTCCAGACAAGTTCGCCGGTGTGTACGTCAAAGGCACGAATCACGCCGGACGGTTCATCGGTAGAGCTGTTATCGGTGACGTGACCGCCGAGGATAATCAGGTCTTCAGTCACCGTAGCGGGCGAGGTGGAATAGTAGCCGCCGGGGTCAAAGTCGCCGATATTGCGCGTTAGGTCGACTTCACCCGCGTCGCCGAAGGCGTCGCAGCGTTCGCCGGTATCGGCGTCAAGTGCAATCAGGCGTGCATCGGCGGTGGGCAGATAGAGCCTGCGCGGGCACATGACGTCGGCAGCGCTAGGCATGCTGGGTGTGCTATTTTCTTCAGCGGTATTGCCAGCGCTCAAAAACAGCAGAAATGCCAGATCGATATCGAAGTTATCGCGGTCGTTAAATAGCTCAGGCGCGTTGCTGGTGTCAGCGTCGTTGTCGGTGTCGCTATCTGAATAGCTGGCGGCATCGTAATAGGCGAGACCACGGCAGGTCATATGTGCCCAGCCGGAGAAATCATCCGCCCCCATGGTGCTGATCTCCGGGTCGAAGGACCAGTTGGTCTCGCCGGTTTCCGGGTCCAGCGACATTGCGCGGCTGTGCGAGGTACAGATGTAAAGGCTATCGTTTACCTTTAATGGCGTGTTCTGGTTGGTGATTTCCGGCGGTGCGTTAGGGCCGGCTTCGTCGCCGGTCTCGATACGCCAAACTTCTTCCAGTTCACCGATGTTATCCGGCGTAATCTGGTCAAGGCTGGAATAATGCGTGCCTGCGTTGGTGCCGCCGTAAGCGGGCCAGTCGTCACCGGCGATTTGGGCCGGGTTAACGGTTTCCTGGTGCTCGCCGCGCTGGGTGTCGATGGTGCCTTCGACGCTAGCTGGGTCATTTAACTGACTAGCCACTGCCACCCCAATCGCGACTAAGATACTTAGCGCCAATGCCAAACTGCCGCCACGCGAGTTAAGAGGTTTGCGCCACCATGGAAGTAGCAGCACAATGCCAATCAAGCACGGAATAGCCACCCTGGGGACAAGTTGCCACCAGTCTAAGCCGACTTCCCACAGGGCCCACCCCAAGGTGGCAAATAAAATCAGCGCGTAGAGCCATAAGGCAGCACCTTTGCGCAGTATCAGTAATACGCCGCTGGCAATGATGGCGACGCCTGCTATCAAGTAATAAGCGCTGCCCCCCAGACTAAGTAGCTGCCCGCCACCAATCGCCAAGGCCAGGCCTGCGATGATGAGCAATAAACCAAGTACTATGGCGGGCCATTTGGCCCGCTTGCGTTCTTCCATGAAGGATCCCCTTTACTTAATTTTTGATCGTCGCCGACCTGCGGGCGCTTTATTACTAACGTGACAAAACGCTTAACTTGCTAACTATTTTAAGAGTCAATGCGCCGTTGGTCTAATGATTTTTAGTACTTCTAAGTATAGTGACCTGGTGAACAAATAGAAAAGCCGCGCTTGCGGGCCAAGCGCGGCTTAAAAGACACAACATAAGCGTTAAGAGTGGGGTCAATCCAGCTTGACCAGCATTTTGCCGGTATTGCCGCCATCAAACAGTGCCAGGAAGGCGTCGGGGGTGTTTTCAAGCCCTTCTTTGACGGTTTCTTTATAGTCGAGTTTACCTGCGACTACCTGGGGGGCCACTTCCTTGAGGAAATCCGGATAGTACTTCCAGTGGTCCGTCACGATAAAGCCCTGCATTTTTGCTTTGCGTACTACGAGTTGGGCAAGGTTGCTAGGGCCAGGCATTGGCGTTTTGGCGTTGTAGCTATCAATCATGCCGCAAACTGCAATCCGTGCGCCTTCGTTTAACTGGCTTAGGGCAGCTTCCAGGCAAGTACCGCCAACGTTTTCAAACACCACATCGATGCCTTTGGGGCTGGCCAGTTGAATGGCATCGCTAAGTTGTTGAGCATTTCGGTCGCGGTAGCTCACCGGTTCTATGCCAAGCGATTCTAGCCAGGCCAGTTTATTGGCCGCGCCAGCAATGCCCACCACGTGGCAGCCTTTTGCTTTTGCCAATTGAACCGCCAGTGAACCGACGGCACCGCTCGCGGCACTGACTAAAACGTTATCGCCGGGCTGGCATTGAGCAATGCGATTAAGCCCCGTCCAGGCGGTCATGCCTGGCATTCCCAGTACGCCGAGATAGGCCTGTTCGGCAACCCCAAAATCGGGCAGTGCTTGAACGCTTTCAGAGGAAATCTGGGCAATATCACGCCAGCCGCCCATATGGCCAACCAAATCGCCTTCTTTTAGGCGTTCATCGCGGGAGGCAATCACTTCACCAACCGCGCCACCTTCCATGGGTTTACCCAATTCAAACGGTGCCACGTAGGTATGTAAGCCTGTCATCCGGCCACGCATATAAGGGTCTACCGAGAGCCAGCGGTTGCGTATGCGGACCTCTCCCGGGGCCAGCTCAGGCAGCGTTTGGGTTTCCAACTGAAAAAGCTCGCGTTCGGGGCGTCCTTCCGGGTAGCGGCTTAAAGTGAAAAAGCGAGATTGCATGTGGCCTCCTGCGACTGCATTGAGAATAACGTTCCGTGCTCAATAAAGACCGTTAGCGTGCTTGATAGTTCGTCGCAAATCGTGCCAAAGGAATTAGAAAAGCACAACGGGCGCTGAGCGCCCGTTGTCTGTAAAAAAGTAGCTTGAAAAAACCGGTAAAACTAATGGCGGATAAACAAGCATGCGTGCTTAATCAAGCCGCGTCACCATGACAGGGGCAACCCCACGGCTCAGCATGCCAAGCTCACGCGCCGCACTTTTGGATAGATCAATGATACGTCCTTGAACATAAGGGCCGCGGTCGTTGATCAGCACTTCGACTTCTTGGCCTGTATCAGGACGCTTTACAAGGACCTTGCTACCGAAAGGTAGGCTGGGGTGTGCGGCGGTAAGCGACTGCTGGTCAAAAGCGTCGCCGCTAGCGGTCGTCGCCCCTTGAAAACGGTCACTGTAGAAAGATGCAACGCCTTCTTGCGTATCTGCCGCTGAGTCGTGGGCCAGAGCGCTATTCACTGCCGTGGTGAATATGGCTATGGCGAAACAAAAAGCCATTGATGTTCGTTTGATAGCTCCCATAGGAGTACCTCAGTGTGTCGTGTCGCGGGTGCCGCATTCATCGATGAGGTGCCAAATTGGCTATGTGATAGTAACGTCGTCTGCCATATTGGGCAAGCTTTCAGACGATCGGTGCCGTTAGCTTCACGTTTGCCTAAATTGACCAGGAGATGCAGCGCCTTTTAATTCAGCGGCTTATCCGTATTGCTAACAACATGGTTGTGGATAAAAAACACAAAGTCAGATTAGACAAAGCCCCATTCGAGGCCAGGATGCGCTTATACTATCGAGTTCAACCCAATGATTGTTTTGCCACTGGATCAAGGATGCGCTCATGGCTAAATCTTCTCCCATTAGTTATCTGTTAATTGCCCTCGGCGGCGGTGCAATTGGCTTTCTGGCCGCTCAGGCTATTACGCCCGGCGACTCGCCTGAGTCGGCACCCACATCAGAAAGCAGCGATGAGGGTGCTGAACCGACCGCACTGGAAGGCCTTGAGCGCGCTACTTTGGGGGAGCGCTTAAGAGGCGAAGTGACCTCTGAAAGCGAGCTTAACGGCAATGATGGCAGCCGCTTTGAGCGCTATATGATCACTCTCGATGAAGACGATCTAGTTGAGGTCTCGCTGGATGGCGCACTTCAGGGCGTGGTGGCACTTTATGATGACCAACTGCAACTGCTAAGTGCCAGCGAGACGTTGCGCCAGCGCATTGATCAAAGCGGTGATTATATGTTGGTGGTTAGTGGGGCAGACGCCCAAAGCTATGGCCCCTTCGCCCTGGAAAGCCGTCGTATTGAACTCAGCGATACGCACACCTTGACACTGGATTCGCCTCTGGATAGCTGGCTGCAAAGCGATGAACGCGAGTATACGTTCACGGTTGAAGAGGCGGGTATGTACGACATTGATATGCGCTCCGACGAGTTCGACGCCTACCTGGTGTTGGAGGGCCCAGATGGCTACTATCGCGAGGATGACGATAGCGCGGGCAACCTGGATGCACGGATTGCTGATTTTCTCGCCCCAGGCGAGTATCAATTAACCGCACGTTCTGCTTACGGTGAAGGCGAAGGTGTATTTACCCTAGCGCTGACACCCCGCGAGCTTTCTAGTGATATTGAACTGCGTAACGCGGGCGTGCTGACGCCCGATGAGCCACTCAATGGATGGTATAGCGGTGAAGAGTTAACCTACGAGCTCACCCTCGAAGAAACGTCTAATGTCACCCTGGAAATGCGCTCCACCGATTTTGATACCTACCTCGATGTCAACGGTAACGGCGTTTCATTAAGCGATGATGACAGCGCAGGTGGTACGGATGCGCGAATTGCTGAGCAACTATTGCCTGGCACCTACACGGTGACAGCGAGGGGCTTTAGCAATACCGCGAGTGGTCTGTTTGAACTCACCGCCCGCACCGAGCCAAGTGAAGGTGAGCCAGAGCTGTAATGATTGAAAAAGCCGCCTCTGTTCGGCGGCTTTGATCAAATACGTCCTGGTGTCGTGAGACTAACGGCTGGCTTTTAGGCAACCGACGACAACCAGTGCGCCCGCGACGGGTAGCCGCCAATCCAGCGTGCTCATTCCGGCCACTACCAACAGCAGCGCTGCTAAAATGGGCACGCCGTAAGCGAGGCTGCCGACCAAGCTGGTATGTCCCCAGCGCAGCGCTTTATCCCACGCGACCATCGCGATCCCGTAAGGCCCCAGACCTAATGCCATGCCGGTCAACACTGCTTCGCTGCTGGGCAATGCAATGTGGCCTTCCAGTAACGCACTCGCGGCTACGGCGATGACACAAGCAATCAGCAACAAGCGTGGCAGCAAGGGCGTCAGCGGTACCGGAGCCACCTGGCTAAGCCATGAATAAAGCGCCCAGCAGCATGCCGCCAAGAGGGCGAGTGCATAACCGGTTAGCGCGGTATCTCCGCCGCCACCAGACGCCTGAGGTATCAACAGCAGGGCGGCACCGGAAAACGCGATCAATGCGCCCACCAATCCGCCAATCCGCAAACGACCAAACCGGCTCCACTGGCTGAGCAGAACAAACAGCACCGGCCAGGTATAGGTGATCAATGCCGCTTCAGCAGCGGGAGCCAGCCGCATGCCGATAAAATAGGTGCTGACCGCACCGATGATCAATAACGGAATACCCAGCCAGATACTTAGTTGCCAAACGCGGCCGCAGGTCGCGACATTCACCCGCCGACTCAATGGAAGCGTGGCTAACGCGCCCGCTAATAGTGTCAGCGCCGTGAGCTGTAACGGCGGCGTTGCGCGGGCGTAATCCGCCAGAAGGGGGGCGACGCTCCAAAGCATCACGGCTACCAACGCCGCGCCAACACTATAGCTACGTGGAAACACAACGAGTGGATTTACGGGATGCATAAACGATCTCCTGACTTGCCTTGAAGTGACCTGCACAGCATACTCATCCAAAACACATCACAATATCGATCTTTTTTGATCGTTTTAATCAAGGATCATGATGTATGCGAGCGCCTACGCTGGATCTGACGTTGCTACGCACGCTCGTGGCGATTGCCGATACCGGTAGCGTGACGGCTGCTGCTAAGCGCTTGGCCTACACTCAGTCAACCGTGAGCATGCAGTTACAGCGTTTAGAAACCCAGTTAGCGCTAACGCTGCACGAGCGTGAGGGGCGTCGGCTACGCTTTACACCGGACGGAGAGCGGTTGCTCAACCACGCGCGCCGGTTGTTGATTCTCAATGACGAAGCCTGGAGCGACATGCAGGCGCGGCAGGTGGGGGGTGAGCTGACGCTGGGTATACCCGAAGATTACGCATCGCTGCTGCCATCGGTATTTGCCTACTTTCACCAGCTATACCCTGGAGTGGGGTTGCAGGTTCGGTGTGGTACCAGCGGGGACTTGGTCGAGCGGGTAAAACGTGCCGAGCTGGACTTGGCGCTGGTGACCCGGCAGCGCAATTCGCCCGGAGGCGAGGTCATTCGACGAGAGCCTTTGATATGGGCGGTGGGTGTCAACCAGCAGCCATCGCTAACCGACCCGTTGCCATTAGCGCTCTACTCACCCGGCGCGGATGTGTTTCGTGAGATAGCCGAGGAGGCGTTGAAAAATGCCGGGCGAGATTGGCGCGTCGCCTACACCAGCCAATCCATGGCGGGGTTGGCGCCTATTGTCACAGCAGGGTTGGCCGTCGTGGTGGTCACACGGAGCATGCTGACGCCGCTGTTAAGGCCACTCGACGAGGCCAGCGGGTTGCCGTCCTTACCGATGATTGAGTTGGCGTTACATCGTGCACCGCATCGCCCATCGGAACCCGCTCGGCGGCTGGGCGAACTGATACGCGAACAGTTGGCAGCCCCAATAGATGCTTGGGTGCCATAAACGGTAAGCGTTGACGATAGAGGGCGGCTTTATCAGCGAAGCCGCTTAGAACTGGCTAAACTAAGCCCACATATATGATTTTTTGAGCGGGTGCAGAGGAGCAAAGCATGCATGAGTTGGACCACTATATTTACCCGCACCGGGTGCTCCACTGGCTGGTGGCAGGTGCGGCGCTGCTCTCGCTGGCAAGCGGGTTGACGCTGGGCTTTCTGGGCTTTGAGCGAACAGTCTCGCTGATCGGGACGGGGCTCACCAATGTGCTGTATACCAGCCACAAAACCCTAGGAGTGACGATATTGCTGCTGATGACGCTGCGTATTATCACTCGGATTGCGTTCGTGGTACCCGACCACGATCCGCCCCTGAATGGTTTCGAGCGCATCGTTAGCACCAGCGTGCATCATTTGCTGTATGCGGCGCTGGTGGTGATGCCGCTGTTGGGCTGGGCGGCAACGGCCAGCGGTGGCTTCCCCGTGGAGTTCTTCCAGTGGCATTTGCCTGGCCTCATTGGCGAACATCCGGCGCTGTCGGAGCAACTCTTCGTCTGGCATGGCTGGCTTGGCTGGGCGATTATCGTATTGACCACGCTGCATGTGCTGGGGGCGCTTTATCACTGGCGCATCAAGCGCGATAGCGTGATGACGCGCATGAGTCTATTTGATTAAGACTGAGCCGAACCATAGCGAATGCCGCTGTCGGTTCGGCGGGCTTTAACGTCGTACATTTGGCCGTCGGCTTCCCGCAGCAGGCTCTCTAAACTTTTATTGTCGCCCTGGCAAACACTCATGCCAATACTCACGCCGACACTGACCAGCTCGCCACAGGGTAGTTTAATGGGCGCGCGAATTGCCGAATTTAAGCGATGGCGTATCTCATTGAGCGTATTATGATCGGCGATGCCTTCGAGCAGTATAATGAATTCATCGCCACCAAAGCGGGCACAATGGTCGTGGGCACGTGCCAAATGCTCAATACGCCTGGCCACTTGCTGCAGCACAAAATCCCCCGCTTCATGCCCATACTGGTCATTAATCGGCTTGAAAAGATCCAGGTCAAGCATAAACAGTGCCACCGGTTGCCCCGTGTGCTCGCTGCGTTTGAGCGCTTTTGCGGCACAGTCGGCCAAGCCTTTTCGATTCAGCAGTCCGGTTAACACGTCTCGCGTGGCAAGAAGCTCAAGCGCTTTCGTACGGTCGGCGACTTTCTGTTCCAGCACGGCTTCCTGGCGTTTGAGCGTCATCAGCATATCCGCCTGGGCACGTTCTTTTTGCCGTTTTAGCTTATTAAAGCGAGCAGCGAGAGCAAATGACAACAGCAACATTTCTATGGCGGAACCAATTTGAATGCCGTGCAAGGTAATAAAATTTGCGGGCAAAATACCTAGGTTGCGCAGCGCGAACACGCAGGCCCCGACTAAAAACAGTGACCAGGCCAGGACAAATATCCGCGCGCTGGGCACACGTTGCGATATACAGTAAATCCCGCAGATCAGCATCAGTAGAGCGGCCATAAAACCGGTGACGTCCATCAGGCGCAGGGCAGGCTGAATAGGCAGCACCAGGGTTGCTAAGAGCGCGAGCGAGCAGTAGCCGCGAAAATAATTCAGCGCGCGGTGCCAGCGGGGAGTGAAGCCTTTAGTGTTAAGAAAGCTCTGAGCAAACAGCGTGCCCATGGTGGACGCAAACGTAAACCCAATAGCAACCAGCCGAGATGTGTTTTCGCTAAGTGCGCTCCAGAACATCAGCGTGCCAATACCGTTAAAGGTGAGAATAGCGACGGTAAAGCCCAACGCAAACAGTGAGTAATACAGAAATACGCGCTCTTTTAGGCCGAAAAATAACAGCAAATTGTAGAGGCCAAGAGCCAGCAACATGCCGAAATAGGTGGCCAACCAAAAATTATGCCGGTCGTTTTGTTGGAAGAACGTCTGCTCGGATAGCAGGTTGTAGTTCAGCATTTTGCTACCCGCCGCGTTCACCAGTGCATACAGCGTGACGGTTTCACCAGGCGCCAAGTTTAATGGAAACACCGGTTGGCGATGGGCAAGTGCACGTTGCTCTCTGGGCACAGCGCTGCCGCTTATCATGCTTTCGCTAAAATGCTCGCGCAGAACATTCAGTGTGACACGATCCAAAAAGGGGTATTCAAACTCAACAATCCAATGTTGGGAATGCGCCGTTGGGTTCTCGATCTGGGTACGCAGCCATATGTCGTTGGGCGTGTAACCAAAATTTAAGTCACTTTTGTGAGTAGCTCTAGTAAACGGAGGGTCGCGCTCAAGCAACTCGTTAAGCGTAAGCGACTCATCGCTGTGCCAGAGCTGGGTGTGGCTGGTTAATGAATAGCGAGACTGATCGTGAGAGGTGGAAAGCGAGGCGAAAGCAGGCTGCCAGCAGGCGACCCAACCGACGAACAGCACAAATAAGCCCACACAAACCTTTAAAGGTAAAACCCGTGTATGCATAAGGGGTCGCTTTGGTTATGTTCTTCTGACCCCGTGCTGATGTCCCTTTAAGCTGCTACTGATGCCGGGGTATTTCTTTATTATCGCCAAACCTCTGTGTATGGCGTCATCACGATGCTGTTCATACAATGGCTTAAAAACAAAGGAAGCTTAAGATACTTTGGCATCAGCGACGTTTTAATGACATGGCTTGCGTCAACGATAATTCAGCCTTTCGCTGTTGGGATACCCATCCTCCAAGGCTAACGCAATTGTAGAAGGGTTTTGCGACGGCATGGGGAAAAATGGATGATCTAGCTCAAGGCGACACTCGAAAGCCGGTCGGTGAGCCGCTGCACCAAGGTGCCGCTATGCCGCCAATAATGCCAATAAAGCGGGACGCTCAGGGTTTGCCCAGGCGCAATGCTGACCAGTTGGCCGCTTTGCATCAGCGCATGGGTCTGTAACTGCGGCATCATGCCGTAGCCAATGCCCGCCGCTGCCAGGCGAAGAAAGCCCTCCGATGAGGGGCATAAGTGATAGGGGAAGCGGCCATGGTAGCCACACTGGGCAAGAAACTGGTGCTGCAGCTGGTCGTGTGGGCCATAGACAATGGCGGGTGCTTGAAGGAAAGCGTCTGCGCTGGGGCCATGGGGAAAGTGACGCGACACGTAGTCGGGCGAAGCAAGCGGGTGGTAATGCATGTCGCCCAATGCCAGGCAACGCGCGCCGGCGATGGGATGAGGTGTCGCGCACAGGCATGCGGCGACATCGCCATCGCGCAGGCGTTTGAGACCGACGTCCTGGTCTTCGATCACCAGGTCAAGCAACAGCCCTTCGGCCTGACAGATATCGGCGATGGCATCGGCCCACCAGGTCACGAGGCTATCGGCATTGATCGCAATCCGCAGGCGGGGTGCCGAGTCGTCCAGGGTGGGAAGCGAGCCGCGCAAGTCGCGTTCAAGGAGTTGAACTTGCTGGTAGTGCGTCAATAGCCGCTGTCCCGCCGGCGTGGGCGCCAAATGAGGATGGCGGATCAGCACGGGCTGCCCCAGACGGACTTCGAGGGCTTTGACCCGTTGCGACACGGCCGACTGCGACAGTCCCAGCACGTCACCAGCGCGTTCGAACCCCCCGCATTCCACCACGGTTGCCAGCGCTTTGAGTAATTTATAATCCAGCATGAGGGTGTTTCCAGGGTATGAAGCCGTGACGTTAAGCAAAAAGGCAAGATTAAACAAATAGGCGTCCGTGATCAGGCATTAAATAAGATTGAATGTCAAAAGTTAATGGATTACATTTCAGTTAAAGGTACGGCAGACCTCTTTGCATAAGTACCTTTTGCGGACCTTCCGTCACGTTATCGCCTAAAGGACACTGCCATGCCCGCCATTATGCTTCGTCGCCCCCTTGTCGGCATCGTTGCGCTTAGCGCCCTGATGCCTTTCGCCGTGAATGCCAGCGACTCGGTCAACGCCGATGCTGTCGTGCACCACTACGCCGATCTGGCCCATGCCAATTACGCCGATGCGCTCAACGCTGCCGAGGTGTTGAACGAGCGTATCGACGAATTGCTCGCCAACCCCAGCGCCGACACGCTGCAAGCCGCCAGGCAGGCCTGGCTGCAGGCGCGGGTGCCTTATCAGCAGAGCGAAGTATTCCGCTTTGGCAATGCCGTGGTCGACGACTGGGAAGGGCAGTTGAACGCCTGGCCTCTCGATGAGGGCATGATCGATTATGTGGAAGGTGATGACTACCAGCATGAGCTGGGTAACGAAGGCGCTACCGCCAATATCATCGCCAATGAGCAAATCACAGTTGGGGGCGAGAGCCTGGACGTCAGCGAGATCACCCCAGAACTCCTCGCCGACCTGAATGAAATTGGCGGCTCGGAAGCTAACGTCGCCAGCGGTTATCATGCCATCGAGTTCCTGCTCTGGGGGCAGGATCTGAACGGCTTCGAGGCGGGCAACGGCGAACGCCCGGCAAGTGACTTTCAGACCGGCGACGACTGCACCCATGGTCACTGCGACCGCCGCCGTACTTACCTGGATGCAGTATCCGATCTGTTAGTTGACGATCTTGAGTGGATGGTGGCCCAGTGGGAACCGGAAGCCGAAGGCAACTATCGCCAGGAACTGCTGGCGGAGAGCGACCAGGAAGGCCTGCGGCGCATGCTGTTTGGCATGGGGTCGCTGTCCCTGGGGGAACTGGCGGGTGAGCGCTTGAAGGTAGCGCTGGAAGCCAACTCATTCGAGGATGAGCACGACTGCTTCAGCGACAATACCCACAACTCCCATTACTACAACGGTCAGGGTATTCAGAACATCTTCACCGGCACCTACCAGCGCCTTGACGGCAGCGTGGTCGAGGGGCCTTCGCTGCAAGACCTATTGGCTCAGGAAGATAGTGAGCTTGCCGATACCCTTGCTCAGCAGCTCGACGCCACCATGGCGCGCCTGGATGCGATCAAGCAGGCGGCCGAGGCGGAAAGCTCGCCGATGGCGTTTGACATGATGATCGCGCCGGGCAATGAGCAGGGCAGCGAATTGATCAACGACGCGATACTCACCCTGGTGGCACAAACGGGCTCCATCGAGCAGGCCGCCGGCGAGCTGGGTGTGACGTCGCTGCAGCCGGATGACGCAGACCATCAATTTTAACGCAACCTATTGATGCCCACGAGCCGCCGGTTGTCTCGTCACCGTGCGGCTTTTGTGCTTCGTGTCACATGCCATCCGTCTCAAGGTATCACCATGTACCGCTTATCCCGTGTCTCGTTAAGCCGGTGTTCGCTAAACGGTCTTTTGCTGGCTCTGATGTCAATGCCTGGGCAGGCTGCCGAGTCACCTGCACAGAATTATCCGATCCAAACGACGCCCATGAGCGGCGGCGATGGGTCGGTGGAGCAGTTCGACCACAACGCTTATTCGCTGCCGCTGGGTAATATGTCGATGACCAAGCGGCTGGATTTCAGCGTCGGCAACAGCTTCTTCCGTAACCCCTGGGTGGCGGCCCCTGCCAGCACTGAGGCGCGCGATGGCCTGGGGCCGCTGCTCAATACCAATAGCTGCCAGGGCTGCCATATAAAAGATGGTCGGGGGCATCCACCGGCAGGGGACGAGAGTCCCATTGCGCTTTTTCTGCGCCTTTCGCTGCCTGCTCAGCAAGCAGAGCCCGAGGTTCTGGAACAGCGCGGCGCGCTCCCCGTGCCCAACTACGGCCTGCAGCTACAAACCGCGGCGATTAGCGGTGCCGATCCTGAGGGTAAGCTGGTGATCGCGTATCGTCCACGGGAGGTGACGTTTGCCGATGGCACCAGCGTGACGCTCAAGGAGCCGCTCTACTCGATTGCCGAGCCCGCCTACGGCGAGCTGCCCGAGGATCTGCAGACCTCGCCCCGGCTGGCGCCGCCGATGATTGGTCTGGGGCTGCTGGCGGCGATTCCCGAAGCCGATCTGCTGGCCGCCGCCGACCCTGACGACGCCGATGGCGACGGTATTTCCGGGCGTGCCAATCAGGTCTGGGATCTGCGTACGGGCAGCACCGTTATGGGGCGCTTCGGCTGGAAAGCCGGCGAGCCCAGCATCGAACAGCAGGGCATGCACGCCTTTGCTGGCGATATGGGGCTGACGTCCAGCCTGGTGCCGCAAACCGACTGCATGGCGAGCCAGGGCTGCGATGACTTTCCTGATGGCGGTACACCGGAGGTGAGCGACGACGTGGCCGACTTCGTGACCTTCTATGCCTCCAGCCTGGCGGTGCCGATGCGCCGCAACCTGGATGACCCCGCGGTTCAGCAGGGAGCCGAACGGTTCAATGCCCTGGGCTGCGCCAGCTGCCATACGCCGCGCCATCGCACCGCCGCGGATGCTGAACGCCCGGCGCTGGCGGATCAGATCATATGGCCTTATAGCGACCTGTTGCTGCATGATATGGGCGACGCTCTGGCGGATCATCGCAGTGAGTTCCAGGCCGACGGCCGCGAATGGCGCACCCCGCCGCTGTGGGGTATCGGCCTGGCGCAAACGGTTAATCCCCGGGCGGGGTTCCTTCACGACGGCCGTGCTCGCACGCTGGAAGAGGCGATTCTCTGGCACGGCGGCGAGGCGGAAGCGGCCGCACAAAGCTATCGTGACTTGCCCGAGGATCAGCGTGCTGAGCTCATTCGTTTTCTTGAATCCCTGTAAGGGTCGTTGAATGGTTGAAAGGTTTGATTGCCAAGGAGTTTAGATGATGGCTGCGTTTCGACGGTTGGGGGTGCTGGCCTGTACGCTATTGGCCGCGCCGTTCTCTTTTGCTTCGGACGCTCCCACGCCGCGGGATATGTGGCACGGCGCGGTGGAGCTGCAGTACGCCGAGCTGAGTGCCGCCTCCGAGCGCCTGGAGGCTAGCGCCACGCGCTTTTGCCAAGCCCCCGATGAGTCGCACAGGCAGCGGCTGGAAAACGACTGGCTGAGTGCCTATCAGGCCTGGCAGGCAGTGCGCTTTATCCAGTTTGGCCCGGTGGAGCAGAACAGCCGGGGCTGGCAGCTGCAGTTCTGGCCGGATCGTAAAAACCTGGTGGGCCGCAAAGTGGGCGGATGGTTGCAAGCAGCCGACGCGCCGAATGCCCAGGATATCGCCGCTGACAGCGTGGCGATCCAGGGCTTCCCCGCCCTTGAGTACTTGCTTTATGACGACGCCATGGGCGAACAGGCCCTTGGCGACCCTGACGCCTGCGACTTGATGCAGGCCATCACGACGCATCTTGCGGATACCACAAACGCGCTGCATCGTGACTGGCAGGCCTTTGGCGAGCACTATATTGAAACCTCTGACTACACCGAAGCCACCCTGGCCAGCGCCATCCAGACCCTTGAGCAGCTCGAAGACAAACGCCTCGGTGAGCCCATGGGCCTCAAAGGCGCTTCTGCTAATGGCTACCTGGCCGAAGCGTGGCGCAGTGAACAATCGGTGCGTTTGGTAGCGAGTAGCCTTGAGGGTTTGCGTACCGGCTTCCTGCCGGGCCTCACCGCGCTGCTACGCGAGGCCGACGCGCTGCCCCTCGCCGAGGCGTTCCGCGATCAGCTCGACAAGACGCTCGCCCAGGCCCGCGAGCTGCCGCCGGGCTTGGTGCCTTCCCTTGAAGACGATGAGGCATTTCGCGGCCTGCAGTCGCTCTACCTCGACATCAGTCAGCTACGCCACCTGCTGGGTAACGAGATCGCTGGTGAACTGGGGTTGGTGCGCGGCTTCAATTCCAGCGACGGGGATTGAGCCGTGCACCGACGCCAGGTACTCAAGGCAGGGCTGGGCAGTGTGGCCATGGCGCTGACCCCGCTGAGCTGGGCGCTGCCCGCTCGTGAGGAAGTGGATTGGCTGTTTAGCGCGGTGGATGACGCCAGTGGCGGGCATTTCATTGCCGGGGTGGCGCTGGATGGCCAGGCCCGCTTTATGATCGAAGTGCCCGAACGCTGCCACGGCGGTTGCTTGCGGCCGGATTCCCGCCAGGCGGTGCTGTTCGCCCGCCGCCCCGGTACGCGGATGCATGTAATCGATGGCGACAGCCGTCAATTAGCCCACACCATTGCCGCGGGAGAGGGCTACCATTTCTACGGTCACGGGGTGTTCGATCTGAGTGGACGCTACCTATATGTCACCGCCAATCGCCTGGCGGATAGCGCCGGGCTGGTGCGGGTTTACGATGCGGTCAATGACTACATCCATGTGCGCGATATGTCACTGGAGGGCATTGGCCCTCACGAGCTGCGGCTGATGCCGGACGGCGACACCTTGGTGATTGGCTTGGGCGGCATTCAGACCCACCCCGACTACGGCCGGGTAAAGCTTAACCTGGACACCATGGCGCCGGCGCTGGTGTTGATGGATCGCCATAGCGGCGAGATTCTGGCCCGCCACGCACCTTCGCACCACCAGCTCAGCTGCCGCCATCTGGATGTGGCGGCAGATGGCACGGTGATTGCCGGGTACCAGTTCGAAGGCCCCGAATGGGAGGCCCATCCGCTGATCTGCCGTCTGGATGCTAAAGGGCGTTTCTCCGAGCTGGCGCTGTCGGCGGACGTCACCACCAGTCTGAACCAGTATATCGCTAGCGTCGCGTTTAGCCGTGTTTCGGCAAATGTTCTGGTGACCGCACCCCGCGGCAACCGGGTACTGCTGCTGGATGCCGCCCAAGGCAAGCTTGTTGCCAACCTGGCACTGCCCGACGCCGCCGGCGCCCGCTGCGACGGCAACGGCGGCTTTCTAGTCTCCTCCGGCCAGGGCGGGCTTTATCGGGTAACGCCTGACTTGGCAGCGCCTGAACTGCTTGCCAGTCTGGCACTCCGCTGGGATAACCATCTGACCTGATCAGCGATGTGACAAATAACGAACCCCTTGCATGGTCATCGTCGAGAGCAAGAAAAATCCAGCGGCCAGGGTGACAATGGTTGGGCCGGTCGGGGTATCGAAGAGGTAAGCCGCTTTAAGCCCCGAGGTGACCGCCAATGCCGCAATGCCCGCCGCCACCAGCGCCATCATTTCAGGGGTTCGGCAGAAGGGCCGCGCCGTTGCGGCGGGAATGATCAACAACGCGGCAATCAGCAACACGCCGACGACCTTGAGGGCGACCGCCACCACCACCGCCAGGGACAGCGTGAGCACCAGCTGCTCCCGGCGGGGCTGAATGCCGCTGGCATGGGCGAGCTCATCGCTGAGCGTGGCGGTCAGCAGCGCCGACCAGCGCCAGCCGAGTAACGCCAGCACCATCAGCGTGCCGCCCCCGATGACCCATAGATCGTCTTTGCCAACGGCCAGAATATCGCCGAACAAGTAGGCGCTGAGGTCGATACGCACACCTGAGATAAACGAAACGGCAACCAATCCAATTGCCAAAGCCGAGTGGGCCATGACCCCCAGCAGGGTATCCATGGCGTAGCCGCGCCCGCTCAGCAAGGTGACGCAGCTCGCCATGGTGAGGGCGACCATTAATACCCCGGCAAACATGGAAATGTTAAACACCAACGCCAGCGCAACGCCAAGAATGGCGGCGTGAGCCGTTGCATCGCCGAAGTACGCCATGCGCCGCCAGACCACAAAGCAGCCGAGGGGCGCGACGGCAAGCGCGATGAAAAGGCCCGCCAAGGTCGCGCGCCACATGAAATCATCCAGCATGGACGGCCTCCTCATGATGGTGGCGATACAGGGCTAACATTTGCGCTGTCTGCTCACCGAATAACGCCTGATAGTCTGGGGAGGAGGCAACCCGCTCGGGTTTGCCCTCGCAGCAAATGCGGCCGTTCAAGCACAGCACATGATCGGCGGTACGCATCACCACATGCAGGTCATGGCTAACCATCAATATCCCGCAGCGATAGGACTGGCGTACCTCTTCTATCTTTTGATAGAAATCGGCGATGCCTCGGTGGTCGAGCCCCTGCGTGGCTTCGTCGAGAATCAGGATATCGGGCCTGTTGATGAGGGCGCGGGCCAGCAACACGCGTTGCAACTGCCCGCCGGACAGCTGGCTCATCGCCGCATTGAGCAACGCCTCAACCCCCGCATTCGATAACGCTTGATGCACATCCTCACGGCGATGGCGGCGGGGCAGGTTCATGAAGCGCGAGACGGTGATGGGTAGCGTTGGATCCAGATGCAGCCGCTGGGGCACGTAACCGATACGTAGCTTCGCGCCGATCTCCACACGACCCGATGTTGGCTTGATGGCGCCCACCAAGGTTTTGACCAGCGTGGATTTGCCTGATCCGTTGGGGCCAATCAGGCTGACGATCTCGTCTCGATGCAGCGCCAGGTGAATATCTTCAAGTATAGGTCTTTTCCCGATGCGCACGTTGAGCTGGCATGTACGTAAAAGGGGATCGCTAGCGGTAATCGGTTGAGGCATCGGCAGGCTAACTCTGGCTTACGTATTAATTGTTATGTTATAACATATTTTGTGAGAGGCGCCTAGGGGTCAGCGTGACCCAAGTGCCTGGCCAGAAGACGATTATTTACCTGCTGTTGACCATTAGGAGAGAGCAATGACGCATCGCTTTGCACATTACGCCTTGCCGCTATTGGTGTGCCTTCCCTTGACGGCCGTGGCCGATGTTCCCCGTGTGGCGGTGGATATCCCCCCGGTGCATTCGTTGGTCGCCAAGGTCATGGGGGATCGTGGATCGCCCGAGCTGTTTATTCAGCCCGGTGCATCGCCCCACGGTTATTCACTGCGCCCCTCGGAAGCAGAAACGCTGGATAATGCTGACCTGGTGGTGTGGGTAAGCACTGACCTGACGCCTTGGCTGTCAGGCCCTATTACCAATTTGGCAGACGATGCCGAGCACCTGGAGTTGATGCGCGTATCCGACATCAACACCTTTGCCTATCGGGAAGGGGCAACGTTTGATGTGGTTGACGACCACGACCACGACCACGACCACGACCACGACCACGACCACGACCACGAGCACGACCACGAGCACGACCACGAGCACGAGCACGAGCACGAGCACGAGCACGAGCACGAGCACGACCACGAGCACGAGCACGAGCACGAGCACGAGCACGAGCACGACCATGACCATGACCACGATCACGACCATGGTCATGACCATCATCACGAGGGGCAAGACCCGCATGGCTGGATGGACCCCGACAATGCACGGCGTTGGCTCGACGCCATTGCCCGGCAGCTTGGCGAGCTGGACCCTGAAAACGCGGATTATTACCGTGACAACGCGGCAAGGAGTCAACAAGAACTCGAAGCGCTTGAGCAGTCAATAAATGAGCGTTTAGACAACAGTGAAAACACGCGCTTTATCGTGTTCCACGACGCCTACCAGTACTTTGAGAAGGCGTTTGATGTAACAGCAGCGGGCGCGATTTCCATCGGCGATGCCTCCTCACCCAGCCCTGCCCGCATTGAGGCAATTCAAGTACTGGTCAACGAAGAGGGCATTCAGTGCGTCTTCAGCGAGCCCCAGTTTAATCCGCAAATTGTCGATTCGGTCTTTGGCGATACCGATACCTATATCGGCGTTATGGACCCCCTGGGCGTTGACCTAACGCCTGGCCCCGAGCTTTACGACGCGCTGCTCAACCAGATGGCGGATGAAATTCAGCGGTGCACAGACGCCACCTAAGTCATACAAGAATGTTTTGATTTACTGTGCCACGGCGATATTGTGCTCCCCGTTCGGGTGCTTCATGACCTGCATGGGGAGCCCGTAAATCGCTTCCAGGGTGCTGTCGCACATCATGTCATTGGGGGAACCGCAGGCCAGCAGGCGGCCGCTGTGCAACGCCATCAGCTCATCGCAGTAGCGCGAGGCCATGTTGATATCGTGCAGCACGATAATCACCCCGAGGTTTAGCTCATCGCACAGCTTGCGAATCAGCGCCAGGACTTCGATCTGGTGGGCGATATCCAGCGCTGCAAGTGGCTCATCGAGGAGTAGAAAACGGCTGCCTTGCGCCAGTAGCATGGCCAGCCAGACCCGCTGGCGCTCGCCGCCGGAAAGTGTATCGACCAGGCGGTCGGCGAAGTCTTCGGTATGGGTCAGGGCGATGGCGCGGTCAATGGCGTCTTTGTCTTTCTGGGTGTGGCGCCCGAGCAGGCCATGCCAGGGGTAGCGCCCAAAGGACACCAGTTCGCGCCCGGTCAGGCTCTCAGCGCTGGGCAGGTGTTGAGGCAGGTAGGCGACTTGGCGCGCGAACTCACGGTTGCCCCAGTCGCTCAACGGGCGCTGGTCAAAGTAGATTTCTCCCTGGCTGGTGGGCTGCTGCTGGGCCATGAGTTTTATCAAGGTCGACTTGCCCGAGCCATTGTGGCCAATCAGGCCGTATACCTTGCCTTCATGGAAGTTATGCTCAATAGGCTGAAGCAGCGGCTTGCCATTGATTTCAAAGGTGGCGCCTTTGACCTCGAACATGAATGACTCCTGGCGATTGGTTAAATGACAATGGTTCCATTCTAGTGCTAATAGTTCTCATTTTTAACAAAAAAATGAAAAGATTCACATCCAGCATTAAGAGCACACTTATCATGAAGCGACTCGCCACCCGCTCTATACGAGTTAACTGTCTGACAGGAGAGTATCGCCAGTACCGTCATGGTTATCGTCTTCGATGAGATGGCTGACAAGGCTATCGGCAAAGCGCCGGGCGGCAGGTAGTCCTCCCCAGGACCAATAGTTGACGGGGATAATCGTATAGTTTCCCTGTTTCACGGCTGGCAAGTGTCGCCATTGACCATCGGAGAGAAGTTGTCTCACACCGCCGTCCGGACTGTAGGGGCTGTCGAGAAACACCAGTTTCGCATCGATATCAAACAGAGGCGTTGCGCTGACGGTTGTCATTCCCCATTGGCCTAAATCACCTTGCCAAGCATTCTCGAGGCCAAGGCGATTTAACATCATGCCTTCAACGCTTCCTTCGCCGTACACGCGGGCATGGCGCTCATCCATCAGGCTTGCCACTAATAAAGGCGAGTCGATATCCGTAAGCGCTTGCTTGAGAGATGTGAAGTGGCGGCTGGCTTGTTCGATATAATGTTCTGCAGCGTCAGGATCTTCCACCAAATCGCCAAGCTGACGCGTCAGTTCCTCGATTGTTTCCCAGTCGTTATGGTTGCCATTGCTATCGGCATACCTATAAAGCCGGTACTCCTTAACCTCCGCAATTTTTCTGAGCCTGGGGAGTAAACTGACATGAGCAGGCGGTGAAATCAGAATATGTTGTGGTGGGTCGCTTGCAAGCAACTCAAGGTTGGGGAGGTGGCGGTAGCCGAGGTTGGTGGCATAGGGTAGAACCCCCCTCTTGCCGTGAATATGTTTCGTACCCCTCAAGGCCAGACAGAAATCTAGGTGGATGACCTATTGCATTGAGGGTCTCCGCGATGGCGAAATCAAACGTCGCTAATGGCGCTACGCGGTCTTCCTCGCTGGCCATGGATGCGTTGCTCATCCATAGGATGAGCAACGCGATCGATAAGGCCATGCTTTTATGACGTACCGGTCGATCAAACGTCTCGTTTTGATATGTCACAATCATGCCTGTGTTTTGCGGATAAAAAAGCGCCATCATCACCACTGATAAGACGCCGTGCCGACAAGACTTCGCGGTTCGCCGTAGAAACACGCATAGGTGCAGGACTCGATATAGGTTTCATCGGTCAGGTTGGTCGCATTTAACGAGAGTAACCACGGGCCCGTCTCGTAGCTGACCATGGCATCAACCAGAGTAAAATCAGGTACCTCTCCCTCTAGGTAGGCGTTAGGACGCGTTGCGCCCACATAGCGTACACCGGCACCCAGTTTCAGCCCCGGCAGGCCGAAATCGCTGAAGCGATAGTCACCCCATAGCGAGAATTGGTTGTAGGGAGCTTGACCGGTTCGTTCCCCGACTTTTTCGGGCGTCGCTGGGCTGCTTTTGGTGGTGCGGGCGTCGGTGTAGGCATACGCTGCAACCAGGTTGGCGTTGTGGCCGACCTCCGTCTTGGCCTCCAATTCGACGCCTCTAGAGCGCACCTCGCCTATTTGTGTCTGGTAAGTGGTGTCGACTGAGTCTGCGACCAGCATGTTTTCCTGGGTCAGTTCGTAAGCGGTAGCGGTTAACATGGTGTCCCGGCCTTCTGGCTGAAAACGAAGCCCCAGCTCATACTGCTCGCCGCGGGTGGGCTCGAACTGATTGCCGTTGCGATCGGTGCCAGTTTCGACCTCGAAGGATTGACTGAAGCTGGCGAAGGGCGCCAAGCCGTTATCGGCCAGGTACACGAATCCAACACGACCAGTGAAGGCATCATCGTCCTGTTGTTGTTCTTGGGAAGGGTCGAAATACCGAGAAGACTCGGTATCCGTCCAATCCTGACGCCCGCCCAGCATGACCACCCATTTATCAGCAATCTTCATCTGGTTCTGAAGGTACAGACCCACCTGCTCCTTACGGCTCACATTGGAATAGTCATTGGGGACGCTTTCACCCCACTGGCCGCTGCCATAGTCGGGATCATAAAGATCCAAGGCAGGGATGCTCTGCTGGTAACGTTCTGTTTCGTGGCGCTGGCGGACGTAGTCAAGGCCGACCAGGGAGGTGTGGGTCGTTGCGCCGGCCTCCCAGTCATACTGCAAGGAGGTGTCAGAGGAAATTGCCCTGGAAGCATCGCGCCGGTCATGGGCGGTTCTGGAAAAAAGTCGCCCAGCAGAGCTCTGAGGTTGCTGAACAATACCGACGTTGTCGAAGTTTCTATCAGAGTAGAAACGGCGAAAGTTATGACGAAGCTTCAATTGATTGGAAAAATCGTGCTCGAACAAATAGCCAAGGGAGTAGCTTTCGTTATCGTAGTCATCGAAGCCGGGTTCGCCAACGAACCGCTCCTGAGGAATCTTGCCGTTCGGATTGGGGAGAATGGTGCCGCTGGCCGGTAGCCCGTAGATATACGTCGTCTCGTCCCGCTGATACTCGCTGAGCAGGGTCAGCGAGGTATCTTCGTTCGGCTGCCATTTAAAGGCTGGCGCGATGTAGGTGCGATCATCCGGCACATGGTCGACAAAGGTGTTGCTTTCGCGGCGGAGCATGGTTAGACGGTAGGAAAACTCGCCGTCTTCATCCAGGGCGTCTGAAAAGTCCGCAGAGACCTGGCGCCGATCAAAACTGCCTACCTGGAGATTGACCTCGCGCAAAGGCTTGCTGGTGGGGCGCTTACTGACCGCATTGATCAAGCCCCCGGGAGACGCCACGCCATACAGAATTGATGAGGGCCCCTTGAGCACCTCCAGCCGTTCCAGGCCATAGAGCTCCTGCTGGGCGTCGAACACATTGGCTTGATATTTGCTGCCATCCCGGTAGCTGTTATACACACTGAAGCCGCGGATCATCATGCTGTCGTGGGTTGTATCAGACCCGCCTCCGCCATAGGCACTCGATACGCCCGCTGTATAGCCTAGCGCCTGATTGACGTTACGCGCGCCGTAGTTGCGAAACTCCTGGCTGCCAACGACGGAGATGGATTGCGGTGTTTCAATGATCGGCGTATCGGTTTTGGTGCCTGTTGCGCTGCGGGTGGCCGCAATACCCAGGACGGGACCGGTGGCTTCTTCATAAAGACGACTTTCCGTGACCTGCAGTGTCGGTAATGAGGTTGAAGATTCGCTGCCTGACGATGCGCTCTGGTCAGTGTTTTGGGCAAGCACCGCTGTTGAAGCGCTGCAGGCCGCCATAGCAATAGCCACCGCTTGCGGAAAATGGGGTGGTTCATGAATGATCTCCAAGCATTAATTTTTTGATTTATGCGAATGTTAATTATTATTGTTTATATTATGTTTATATAAGCCGCGAAGTCAATGGCGTGTGAGCCTGGAGAGGGAAAAGCGGTGGCGCGGTGACTTCTTGGTTACTGGGAGAGAGAAGTGGAAAACGTCGGCTGTCGTCGTCCTATCCATTAAAAAGCCCCGCATGAGAGCGGGGCGAAAGCGAGCGTCTGTACGCTGAATCAGTAGGACATCGACCAGTTCAGCGTGTAGGTGCGTCCACGTCCCTGGTAGTCGTAGAGGTATTCGGGGCCGTAGGTGGGAGAGTAGAAGCCGGTGGCACGTTGCCCCCAGGGTGTCGAATACTGCTCATCGGTCAGGTTCTCGATACCCAGACTGACCTTGCCGAAGTCGGTCTGGTGGCTGCCGATGAGATCCAGGGTGGTATTCCCCTCGATTTCGTCGCCCTGATAGTCTTCGTAGTCCCACGAGCGGTTGGCTTGCAGGCGCAGTGTGCGGTCGAGATCCGACCACTGTGCATGCAATGTGGCGGTATGTTGCGAGGGGTAAGGAGACACGGTGATACCCCGTTTTTCCCATTCGCCGTCGATTTGCTGTTCGGACTTCAAGGCATGGAGCGTGCCGCCCACTTGCCAGTGGTCGCCCAGGTAGCGCGTGGCGGAAGCTTCAAGCCCGAAGTCGCGGCGCTTGTCGTCGACCTGTGCGATATTGAGACCGTCGACAAGTTCGATAGCCGAATTGGACCAGGAGTAGTAGGTGGCCGCCTGTGCCTTCCAGTCACCACTTTCATAACGCCAACCCAGTTCGAACTGCCGCGTCTTGATGCCATCGAGTGGGTTATCGCTGACGGTTTGACCGGGCACACCATAATACCTGGAGGGATCAGGCAGTTCGAACCCTTCGCTATAGCTGGCCCAGGTCTGGTGGCCGTTCTGGAAGTCATAGAGTGCACTGGCGTTATAGAGTGAGACGTCGTAATCGCTCTCTCCGCCCTCGGCAAGGTCTTGGCCTGGCGCCTGGAAATCATCGACCTTGACGTCCATATACTGCTGACGGACACCTGCCCCCAAGGTCCAGTGCTCGGTGGGTTGCCATTCACCTTGCGCAAACGCTGATAGCCCATCGACCTGGAAGTCGGGATAGAGCGGCTCTATGCGGCTCTCGTCATGAATCAGCCCCCCGGAAGCATCCGTTAGAGCATCATTGGATCTGGAACTGTTGGAATCAAATTTCTCGCGGTCGATATCCAGACCATAATCCAGGCTGACGGTATCGCTGATGTCCGATGACATCAGCGTCTTGAGGCCACTGAGGGTGGTATTCTGCTTGGAGGTGGTGAAGTAATAGCTGCCATCATCATCCGGGTAGGGGAAGGGGTGGAAGCTTGATTCCTCTTCACGATGATAGGCTTGAAGGTACAAGTCCTGCCCTAAGAAATCCGCATGGTGGTAGTTGGCGTTCAACATATTGCGATCGGTTTCCGGCTCCCGGTCGGCCGAGAAACCATCACGGATGTCTGCATCGTTCAGGTTAGGCGTTGATGAGGACAGGTTAGGAAAATAGACCCCTTTATCGTCTTCATAGCCGGATTCATACAGTTGGGCTTTCAGGTCCAACGTCTGGTCTTCGGTCAGTTGGAAGTTCAGGTTGCCGAGAATATCGAGTGAGCGGTTACCCTGAAGATCCGATTGGGCCAGGTCAGGGAAAATTTCATCGCCCCCGGCGTCGTATTGCCGACCGTTATCCTCATAGGCGACGCCAATACGTCCTTTGACGAATTCGTTACCCCCACTGGCGGATTGGGCGACACGATAATCGAGATCATCGCTATGGTTGAAGCCCGTGGTCGCGCCGACCTCGCTCTCCCAATTCGGCCCGCCTTCATCACCTGTCTTGGTGATGATATTGATGATACCGCCGGTAGCGCCGCCGCCATAGAGGCTGCTGGCGCCGGAAAGGACCTCGACGCGTTCGATGTTGAAAGGATCGATGGAATCGAATTGCCGTGACAGGCTACGCGAATTGTTCATCGAGACACCGTCGATGAGGACCTGGACGGTACGCCCGCGCATGTTCTGACCGGCGTTGGTGCGTCCCTGCGGGCCGAAATCGAGACCGGGAACCAGTTTGCCCAGGGCGGTCTTGAGATCGGCGCCGGTACTGGTTTGTTCCCGTAGTTGCTCGCCCTCGACCACTTGGGCAGCACTGGGTACCTGATCGATCTGGGTCGGGGTACGGGAGCCAACCACCACCATGGTGTCCTGGTTTTCCTGGGCGTATAGGGTGGTTGCCATCGACCCGGCGGTTACCATCAGGCCGAATGTCAGCGGTTTTTTCATTGCGATTACCCTTGCTGGGGATGCTTGGTATTGGAATGCGCGACACAGGGTAGGGAAGATGACAATGAAACTCAATAAGAGTGATTTGCGTTTCTTGGGGTGGGGTGCCGTCTGCCTTGGACAGTATTAGGCCATGGAGGTGGAGCCGAAATCTGCGTTGATGTGGCTGGGATTGGCGCGCTCCATTTGCCCGAGCTGAAGCGCATGGGTCAAGCGGTGCTGGTGATTACCCAAGATGACCGCTATTTCCACCTTGCGGGTCGATTGAAGAGGCTGGAGAGCGGCAAGCTGTTGACTGCTGCGTCTGAGACTGCCGAAGAATCGCTAGCGGAACCCTCACCCGCTTCTTGATCCAATCATGCGGGCCAGTACCTTGTCCTTGAGCCAAAAACGGTGAACTAGCGCCATCGCGATATGGCCGATGACTAATCCACACAGCAGCCACGAGAGCGGGCCGTGAAGCAGATCTGTGGGGGCGATCATCCAGGTGATGTTGCGCTCGGCTTCGGGTCGCAGCTCCATGCCATAAAAGCGCAGCGCGCCGCCGCGGCCGTATTGACGCAAAATGGCGAAAGCGGGCAGCCACAATAGCAGCGCATAAAAGGTGATATGTACAAGGCGCGCCAAGCGACCACCCAGCCCAGGCGGGTGAGGCGGGCGTTGCTTGCGGTTGACCCATGCCCAGCCAAGGCGCACCAGAGTCACTATCAGGAGCATAAAGCCCAATGAACCATGAGGCCCAATGCTCGCCAACAACAGTGTGATAGCGTTTTCACCCATTCCCCGCCAAGCCAGCAACACAGTAAACTGAAGTGTGACCAGCGCGGCGGTCAGCCAGTGCAGCGCACGGCTTATGCGACCATAGTGGCTGGGGCTGTCTCGCCAACCAATAGAAGTTTGAGCTGGCTTGCTTAGGAGATCACTGTTGAGCGCTGTGCTGTTTGCTGCGCTTTTACCCATTGGCCTTGTCCTTGCGCCAGTAGCCCATGCTAGTGACGTACTGCTTGGGTAGCCCGCACTCGTTAACCAAGTAGCGGCGCAGCTTCATGGCGACCTTGGTTTCAGCGGCGATCCAGGCGTAGAAGGGCGCGCTGTCATCCAGAGTGGCGGGTTCCCAGAGCGGGCCGTCCTCATCGTCGCTTTCGTCGTTGGTAGTGGATGTCGTAGGCGTGCCGCCAAGCGCTTGAATTTCCTTATGCAAATCAATATCACGCAGTGCTCTCATCAACAGCTCCCCGTGCTGGCAGCTGGGCTCAGCATCTCGGGCCAGCCAGCGCAGCTTGGCGGCTTGGGGCAGCGGCTGAACGTCGTCACTGCGGGGTACTTCGAACAGCGCTTCGACCCTGGGCTTGAGCGGCAGGTCATCGAGGGTTTCCAGAATGCCCGCCGCAGCGGGTAGGGCGGTTTCATCGGCGATGATCAGAATACGGCGCACACCCAGGGGTGGCTTCCACTCGTAACCCAGCTTGGGCCCTTCCACGTTGGCGTCGGGGGCCGTCATGGCCAGGCGGTCGCCAGGGCGGGCGCGCATTGCCCAGCGCGAGGCGGGTCCATTGTCGCCGTGGAGCACGAACTCTACATCCACCTCGGCTTTTTCCGGGCGCAGGGCGCGGATGGTGTAAGTGCGGGCAGAGGGCCGCTGGGCATCCGGTAGAGCGCGATAGGCGCCGTACCAGTCGTGCTCTTCCAGCTTGGCGATCTCGAACAGTGGATCAAGGCTGCCACCACCTTCGGGGAAGAACAGCTTGACGCGCTGATCCGGGGCGTAGGTCGCCATGTGGCCAACGTCTGGGCCGGTAAAGGTAAACCTGACGAGCGAGGCGCTGACCTGGGTACGCCTCGCAAGGGTGATATCAAAAAGCTGATAGCTCGGCTTGGCTGCCATGGTGCGGGTCTCCTTTATATCAGGAGTCAATTGTAGTGCTAATTATTATCATTTAGAATCGCTATCTATAATTCAGCTATTAACCTCCAGAACATAGTAAGGCTAAGACAATGATTCTGCTGCCTATCACGTCCCGCTGGGTGAGCGCCCCGGTCACCACAAAAGGGTGCCCACTATGCTAGGTGCTGCGCAAGTTGCCCAGCGAGTGGGGGGCATGTCGCCCGCAAAAGCTTGCCTATTGCTTAGCCTGCCGATGGTGGTGCTGTTTTGGCTGGGCCTGCAGGGCCAAGGCGGTGTTGCGCTGGGCCTGCAGGCATTGGTGGCCCCCTCTTTTGAGAACGTGGATGAGCTGTTGCTGCATTACGCCTGGTGGCCGCGCCTCTCAATCGCGCTGCTAGCCGGGGGCGGTCTAGGGCTTGCGGGGGTGCTCATGCAGCAGGTGCTGCGTAACCCGTTGGCATCGCCGACGACGCTTGGGGTGGCATCGGGTGCCAATCTGGCACTGATGACCGCCACGTTAATGGCCCCTGGCTTATTAGTGGTGGGACGCGAATGGGTCGCCTTGCTGGGGGGCGCGCTGGCGGTAGGATTAGTTTTCTTGCTCTCCTGGCGGCGCGGGTTAGCGCCTATCGTGGTGGTGCTGGCGGGCTTGGTGGTCAATTTGTACCTGGGAGCGCTTTCCACGGCGCTTTTGCTGTTTAACCACGAGGCGCTCTCGGGGTTGCTGATCTGGGGGGCAGGTTCGCTGGCACAAAACGGCTGGGACGGTGCTGCAGTGCTCTGGCCTCGGCTGGCAGTCAGTTGCGTGGCGGCGTGGTTTCTGCTGCGCCCTCTGGCGGTGCTGGAGCTGGACGACGCCAGCGCCAAGAGTCTTGGCGTGTCGCTTACCTATCTGCGCTTTGCGGGCATGGGGCTGGCGGTGTTTATTACCGGCAGCATCGTCAGCGTGGTGGGGATCATTGGTTTTATCGGCTTGGCCGCGCCCAATATAGTGCGCATGGCCGGAGCGCGCCGGCTAGCGCCTAGGCTGCTTTGGTCGACGCTGCTGGGGGCCGTGTTGTTGGCCACCACGGACCTATTGCTGCAGCAGTTCTCGGGCATGGCGGCGGCCTTTATTCCTACCGGGGCGATTACCGGTGCCCTGGGGGCGCCGCTTCTGATGTGGTTAATTCCTCGCTTGAAGCTGCAGGGTGACAGGCCGCCTCAAGGGACGAGCGTGTTTGCCCATCGCCATCCTGCACCTTCACGCTTGGCCACCGGTTTAATCCTCGCGTTACTAGGCGCCACGCTGCTTGGCTTATTTTTTGGCCAGGGCGTTGATGGCTGGTATTGGCTGCCGCCAAACGATTGGAGTGTGATGCAGTGGCGCCTGCCCCGCGTGATGGCGGCGGCGGCCAGCGGATTGATGCTGGCGGTTGCGGGTACGATTCTTCAGCGCCTGTCGGCCAACCCCATGGCCAGCCCTGAAGTATTAGGTATCAGCGGTGGCTGTGCTATTGCGTTGATTTTGGGGATTTTTCTGTTACCCGCGCCGACCAACATGATGCTGATCGGGGTAGGCACCCTGGGCGCTTTCGCGACGTTGTTGGTGTTGGTGGGTATCAACCGTAAAAGCGGTTTTCTGCCCGAGCGTTTGTTGCTCACTGGGGTGGCGATCAGCGCGCTGTTTGACGCTGTGCGCAGCGTAATGCTGGCGGGCGGCGACCCCCGCGGTCAGCAGGTTATCGCCTGGCTAGCGGGTTCCACCTACTACGTGGATATTACCAATGCGGTGGTGGTCGGAGTTGTTGCCGCCGTATTGGCACTGGTCACGCTGCCGTTTACCCGCTGGCTGGATATTCTCCCCCTGGGCGCGCCGACCGCACGCGCGCTGGGGGTGACGCTCAACCGTGCTCGCTTGGCGTTGCTACTGCTGGTGGCGCTGCTAACGGCCTGTGCCACCCTGGTGGTTGGGCCGCTGTCGTTTATTGGTCTGCTGGCACCTCATATGGCGCGCCTGGTGGGCTTCTCCCGCGCAGGGCAGCACCTGCTGGGGGCGGCGTTGATCGGCATGCTGCTGATGGTGCTGGCGGATTGGGTTGGCCGTCAGATTATTTTCCCTTATGAGATACCTGCCGGCTTGGTCGCCTCTCTGATTGGCGGGGCTTACTTTATGTGGGGGCTGCGGCGTCTTTAGGTCATTATAAGTAAAACTGATGCCTTATTAGCAGAATGATTTTTAGTTATTAAGGCTGCCCGTTATCTTAGTGCCAGATTAATCAACACGACGCTTAATTTGACACAGGGAGCTGGGCAATGTGGGAAAGTTATATCACCGGACTGGTGGTGTGCGGCGGGATTATCATGGCGATTGGGGCGCAGAACGCCTACATCCTGGGGCTGGCGATTCGTCGCGAGTATCACTGGTGGTCAGCGGGGCTGTGTATCAGCGCGGATATTATTCTGCTCACGGCGGGAATGTTTGGGGTGAGCGCCTTCCTGCTGACGATGCCCAGTGCTATGGAGGTTATGCGATGGGTGGGCGTGGTGTTTTTGAGCTGGCTGGCGGCGCAGGCGTTGTTCAGAGCCGTTAGTGGTCGGCAGGGGCTAAGCGCTGAAGCGGGCAAAGCGCGCAGTTTAACCAAAGTGATTTTCGCGACCCTTGCCGTCACCGTGCTCAATCCACAGGTCTACCTGGATACGCTGCTGCTGATACCCGCTATTGGCGCCCAGCAGGAGAGCGCCGGTGTGTTTGTGGCGGGGGCCTCTACCGCTTCCATACTTTGGTTTAGCCTGCTGGCCTGGGGTGGCGCCGCGCTCTCACCGTGGCTTTCAAACCCTATCGCGTGGCGCACTATCGATGGCCTGATTGGCTTGATGATGGCCGGGATCGCCGTGCATCTGGCGCTTAATGCCGGCTGAAATAGGCTTCCATTACCGCGATGACCTTATCGATATCCGCATCGCTAATATCTCGATGTGCGACAAAGCGCGTGGCGTAGAGTAGCTCAATCAAAATACCGTGCTCTTTAAGCCAAGTGGAAAGTGGCTGAACGTGTTGATCGGGGAAGTGCGCGAATACCATATTGGTTGCCTGGGAAGTAATTTCGACCCCTGGCAGCTTTGCCAAGCCTTCGGCCAAGCGCGCCGCTCGGCGGTGATCGTCGGCCAGGTCTGCTACGTGATGGTCTAATGCATGCTGGCAGGCAGCGGCGATAATGCCTGATTGGCGCATGCCGCCACCGACGACTTTACGCCAGCGACGAGCGCGGTCGATCAATGCTTGCGAGCCCACCAGTGCCGAGCCGATGGGCGCTCCCAGGCCTTTCGAGAAGCACAGCGAGACGCTATCAAACGGCACGCACAACTGCTTGAGCGAAGTATCCGTGGCGACCGCCGCATTAAACAATCTTGCGCCATCCAGGTGCGTTGCCAAGCCGCGTTCACGGGCCAGTTCAGTGGCGTTTAGTACATACGCCTCGGGCAGCACTTTGCCGCCGATAGTATTTTCCAACGCCAGCAGCTTCGTGCGCGCAAAGTGAAAGTCATCGGCCTTAATAGCAGCGCTGATTTTTTCCAGCGGCAGCGAGCCATCGGCGGCGTTTTCAATTGGCTGGGGCTGGATGCTGCCCAAAACCGCTGCACCACCGCCTTCATAGCGGTAGGTATGGGCTGACTGGCCCACAATGTACTCATCGCCGCGTTCGCAGTGCGCCATGAGCGCCACCAGGTTGCTTTGCGTGCCGCTTGGGAAGAGCAACGCGGCTTCCTTGCCCGCCTGCTCGGCCAGATTTTCTTGAAACGCGTTAACCGTTGGGTCATCGCCCCATACATCATCGCCTACCGGCGCGGCCATCATGGCGTTGCGCATGGCGTCGGCAGGGCGGGTCACCGTATCACTGCGTAAATCAATCATGCGCATCTCCTTTTTTGTGTAAGGGCGACTACTTAAGCAGGCTTTATCAAGCAAGTTCACAGGAACCATCTATGGTTAACAGCATACTGCAAGTCAAACTGGCATAGGCAATCAGATGGATCTGAAAAGTGGTTACCCCTTTTGGGCGGTCAAGAATGGCCTACTTAAAACCTTTCCTCAGCTGACCCGCGATCACGAGAGCGAAGTGGTGGTGATTGGCGGCGGCATTACCGGCGCGCTAATCGCTGATGAACTGAGCCGTCACGGTCACCATGTAGTGGTGCTTGAGCGCCGGGATGTGGGGTGGGGAAGCTCTGCCGCTAGCACGGCCTTGCTGCAGTATGAAATTGATACTCACATGACCGAGCTAGCAAAATGCTACGGTGAAGCCGATGCCGTGCGTGCCTATCGCGCCTGCGCTGAAGCGATTGGTGAGCTCGAAGCCCTGGCTGCTGGGATGGGGGATGTGGATTTCGAGCGTCAGCAAAGCCTTTACTATGCCAGTAGCGATAACGATGTGGCGTCACTTAAACAAGAGCTGGCGCTTCGGCAAAAGCATGGCTTCGAAGCAACTTGGCTGGAGCGCGAGACTGTTTTGGCGGAGTACGGTTTTGAGGCGCCGGGCGCGATTCTTACCCAGTTAGCAGCCAGCATGGATCCTTATCGTATGGCGTATCAGCTGTTTACTCAGGTCTCCGAGCGTGGCGGCGAAGTGTATGACCGCACGCAAATGGAGAAAATGTCGAGTGACGAGCGAGGCGTCACGTTGACGCTTGCCAATGGCGCCACACTGCGTTGCCAGCATGTGGTGATGGCGGCAGGATATGAATCGCAGGCCTGGTTGCCCGAATCGGTGGCGGTTAATCGCAGCAGCTATGCGCTTATTACCGACCCGCTGCCGCCGGAGGCGCTCGGTAAGCTTCGTCACACCATGATATGGGAATCTCAGCGCCCCTACCTTTACATGCGTACGACACGCGATGGACGCTTACTGATAGGCGGCGACGATGATGAGGAGGACCTTCCCGAGCGGCGGGATGCTCGGGTGCTGGAAAAAGCTCAAGGGTTGGCGCGCAAAGTAGAAGCATTGTGGCCTGACCTGACGATCAACCCGACGTTCAGTTGGGCAGGAACCTTTGCTGAGACCGAGGATGGCCTGCCCTTTTTTGGCCCCCACGATGCGCTCAGCCCGCGCGTACACTTTGCTATGGCCTATGGCGGCAACGGTATTAGTTACAGCATGATAGGAGCAAAACTGCTGCGCGCATTGATTGAGGGTAAAACGCATCCGCTGGCTGAGCTGTTTTCATTTAAACGCCATACACTAAACAGTCGGTAGGCGTTCACCTAGCTTTGCTTACTGGCTGACATCTATTACCTGTCGTAGGGAAGAGATCACCATGCGAAACACGCTGCATCTGCGGGCGCTAGAGCGCAATGATTTGCGCTTTGTGCATGAGCTCAATAATAACCAAAGCATTATGTCGTACTGGTTTGAAGAACCTTATGAGTCCTTCGATGAACTGGAAGAACTTTATAACAAGCATATTCACGATAACGCCGAGCGCCGCTTTGTGGCCGAAGACGCCAGCAGCAACCCCATCGGCCTGGTTGAACTGATCGAGATTGACTACATCCACCGCAGCGCGGAATTTCAGATCATCATCGCACCGAGCTATCAGGGAAAAGGCTTTGCGCGCACGCTGATTTACCAGGCGCTGCACTACTCGTTCACTATTCTCAACCTGCACAAGGTGTTTTTGATCGTGGCGGTGGAAAACGTCAAAGCCATTCATTTGTATCAACAAAGCGGCTTTGTGGAGGAGGGACATCTGGTACAGGAGTTTTTCATCAATGGTCGTTATCGCGACGTAAAGCGGATGTATATCCTGCAAGAAGCCTTCTTAGCCCAGTTGACCGATACCGAGCATTCGGAACTCGCGGGGCTATAAAAAACGCCTCATTACGAGGCGTTGGGTGGCTAGCGCAAATAGGCGGCGATGGCCTCAAACGCAGCGTTCTGTTTCTCGGCACGTGCAGCCCATACGTTGAATACATCAACGTCGGCGGCGTTG
>RKMI01000116.1_pt1 | contig 67268 bp, 53 predicted proteins | sample 2174191 | NCBI WGS metagenome assembly RKMI01 (sample SAMN10236717, study PRJNA505201) | synthetic metagenome | isolation source: mock community containing 12 organisms: Thioclava sp. ES.032, Psychrobacter... | place: USA: Walnut Creek | collected 2015-10-01
CCCGCTTCGGCTTCGCCCAGGAAACCAATGATCTGTTCTTCGCTGAAACGCTTCTTCATGTCCAATCTCCTTACCCATAGGATCGGACTCTAAAGTGTAGCGCTACTCAATCAGGGGGTGATGTCGTAACCGCCAGCAGGGTTACGAAGTGCTTTATATGTTGAATACGGTCCTTTCGGCGTCAGCGCCCATCACTGCGCTACATAAGGGCGAGCTATTAATTCGTGATGAGCTGCCGAGTGATACACGCCAACAGTTGGATGTGAAGAAATGGCTAGAGGCTCGTCTATAAATTGTTGAAATATCGATAGCAAATGCCCAAAGAAACCTCTTTCCTGGCCATCGGTTGGCCGGGGAAGGGCGGATGACATGAACGTTTAAGCCCGTAGATTTCTCCTCGCACCTCCCATCTTCACCTGTACACCTTATGTTTGGCCATGTTCCCTATGATTTAGCGTATGGATACCCTCTGTCGTTCGCCAAGGGGTGGCATTGGTGTGGGGCTTTTGGCGGCTTAGCTGAGCGATGACGTCTGAGTGAGGTTGGCACTGTAGGGAACAGCAATCCTTTCCTTAATCAGCGGCTTATTTCACTGTGCATGGGGCGGGGGAGTGATAAGCTGGCGGCTATGGTGGTCGAGGAGCGGATATGCATAAGTTGAAAACAGGGTTTTTGCTAATAATAGTTGGCATTGCGTTATCCACCATGACGCTGCTTGTCGGCTGCAGCGATTCCGAGGAGCAGCCCCGTGAGGCGGAAAATGCCGCGGCCGAGCAGGAGGAAGCAGCAAGCCGTGAGGCGCAAGAGCAACGCGAAGCCGCTGAAGAGAAAGAGCCGCTAGACGTGCGTATCCTGGTGTCGGCGTCGATCGGTTCGGACCGTCGCTTGCAGGTCGAGGGCGAGAGCAACCTGCCTGATGGTGCTCAGGTGCAAGTCATTGTCGAGCGTGAGCTCAGTCGTGTTCGCTGGCGGGAGCGAGTCGATATACAGCAGGGGCAGTTTGTCGCAGGGCCGTTTGGCCCCGGCAGTGGTTTGCCAGACGGGGGCTATAGCGTCAGCGTGGAGCTGTCCGAAGCCACCGTTCAGCCTGAATCTGTACAGCAACGCATTGGTGAAAAAGGTGAATATCTGGCAGGTGAGTTGGTCACTCAATCCCGCCACGGCCTAGGTCAGATTGCCGTCTACACCACACGCTTTATGGTGGGCAATGAACCTAGGCAGTCACGGGGTAACGCGGAGTTACTCCAAACGCCTTGAAAGGCACCCGCTAGGCTGAACGCCAGTGGGCTAACAATACCGCTTGGATTGTGGCTTCGCTTGTCGCTTTGCTTAACTGTTTAAGCTGCAGTTTGCCGTCTTGCTCTACCAGGTAAAGGCCTGCTTTATGAAATACATGGGTGGGGCCGAGCAGCAATAAATCGCCTGGCTTTGCAGGCGCAAAATCAGTCTCAGGTCCTGGCGTGACCATCATGCAGGGGGCTTTCCAGTTGGCCTTAAGCGGTAAATGTTCGGGTACAGTCATTGCCGTTGACTGCACTTGCTCCCAGGGGAGCGGGCCTTCATGGCTAAGAGTCAGCAGAAGTGGGGCGCTGTCGCCCTCAAGTAACGTGGCCAGTGAGCAGTCCAAGGCTTCAGCCAACGCCACTAACCGCTCGTGGCCAATTTGCTTAATCGCCCCAGACTCCCAATAAGAAATGGTGACATCTGATACGCCAACTTTACGTGCAAGGGCAGCTTTGTTGAGCTTGGCCCGAAGCCGCAGTTGCTTGATACGTGAGCCTAGCGATTCCATTTCGTTATCCTGTTGTTGAGCAAGGTCGCTCGTTAAAAATTGTCCATCAAAACGATGGCGTTAAAAAAATGCTCTCACCTGAAAATGAGACTTGAATTCACATAGTCAGCTTTACGATATATTAAGCGATTGTGCAATAACGCGCATCCGTTGCCAGACAACGGTGATTTAACTGACTTGTGACGCTTTCCCACGGAAGTCGTTCCCTAGGTGATGGTGCTGGTTAACCTTAGGGTGCGTATAATATCGCCACGCTTTATTGCCAAAAGGACGTTCCCATGACCGTACGTACCCGTATTGCGCCATCGCCAACGGGAGATCCCCACGTTGGTACCGCGTATATTGCGCTGTTCAATCTATGCTTCGCGCGTCAGCACGGCGGCCAATTTATCCTGCGTATCGAAGACACCGACCGCGTGCGCTCTACGCCCGAGTCGGAGCAGATGATTCTTGATTCGCTGCGCTGGTTGGGCCTTGAGTGGGATGAAGGCCCCGATGTGGGTGGCCCGCACGGTCCGTATCGGCAAAGCGAGCGTGGCGATATTTATGCGCAATACGCTCAGCAACTACTGGATGCCGGACATGCGTTCAAATGCTATCGCACCAGCGAGGAACTGGATGAGTTGCGTGAAGCACGCAAAGCTGCGGGTATGCAGCTGGCGCTAAAGCCGGCTGACTTGGCCCTGGATGAAGCTGAAGCAACGCGCCGTGCCCAGGAAAACTGGCCCTATGTGGTACGCATGAAGGTACCCATTGATGGCGTGTGTGTAGTGAGCGACATGCTGCGTGGCCGCATTGAAGTGGAATGGGCGCAGGTCGACGCTCAGATTTTGCTGAAATCTGACGGCATGCCCACCTATCATCTGGCCAACGTGGTCGATGATCATCTGATGGGCATTACCCATGTGCTGCGGGGGGAGGAGTGGATCAATTCCGCGCCCAAGCACCAGTTGCTTTACGAGTATTTTGGTTGGGACATGCCGCAGCTTTGCCATATGCCGCTGTTGCGCAACCCGGATAAGTCGAAGCTGTCAAAGCGTAAAAATCCGACGTCGATTAATTATTATCGCCGCATGGGTTTCTTGCCCCAGGCGGTAACCAACTACCTGGGCCGTATGGGTTGGTCGATGCCCGACGAGCGCGAAAAATTCAGTCTTTCAGAAATGATGGCAGCGTTCGATGTTCAGCGCGTTTCGCTGGGCGGGCCGGTGTTCGATCTGGAAAAGCTGACCTGGTTGAACGGAGTTTATATCCGTGAAGATCTGGATGATGACGGGTTATTGAAGGCATTGCGTGAGTGGGCCTTTAATGAGGACTACGTAAAGCAGATTCTGCCGCAGATTCGCCCCCGTATCGAAACGCTTGCTCAGGCGACGCCATTAGCGGGGCATTTCTTCTCCGGGTTGCCCGAACTGAAAGAGCAGGACTTCGACAGCGTCAAGCTTGAAAAAGACGACTTGGTGAAACTATTGCAATTCCTGGTCTGGCGTTTTGAGGCGGTGCCAGCGTGGCACAAAGAGGCGTTGCTCGAAGAAGTGAAAATACTGGCTGCACACTTTGATTTAAAAATGAAGGCGTTCCTGGCACCCGTGTTTATCGCGATTACCGGAAGTAGTACCAGTACCTCAGTGATGGATGCGATGGCGATTCTAGGCTCAGACGTTACTCGTGCCAGGTTGCGCCATGCAATTGAGGTGCTGGGCGGCGTTTCCAAGAAGCAGGCGAAGCGCTTTGAAAAAGAGTTCCGTGTACTCTGACGGTAGGTAAACCGCCCAACAAAGCAGCGATAAAATTTGGGCGTTTTCCTGGTTGACGAAGGCGAGCGTAATCAGTAATATACGCCCGTCTTCGCGACAAGTGGGGCCTTAGCTCAGCTGGGAGAGCGCAACACTGGCAGTGTTGAGGTCAGCGGTTCGATCCCGCTAGGCTCCACCATTATTGACTTCGTCATAACGCGAAGCGCGTATGAAACGTCCCATTCGTCTAGTGGTCTAGGACACCGCCCTTTCACGGCGGTAACAGGGGTTCGAACCCCCTATGGGACGCCATCATTTTTTCGTATCACCCCTTCCTTTTTGCCTGCGTTATAAAGCTCATTTTATGTGCTTTGCAGCAACGGTGTCTGCTCGTTTTACAACCCTCATTATATGCTGAAAATACGCCGATTTAGCATATTTTGTACTTGACTTGTCCACTTTTACGCTTTTGTGAGACAGGTTGTGCACAACCCCGCGGGCTTTTGTCTCTAACCTATTGTTTTGCCATTATCTCTTTAAAAACAACAGGTTATATTAGGTTAAAAAATGACCAATTTAAGTCTTCCCCACTGATCATGGCGATTGTGGGACGTTTTCTAGTGGTTGTGAACAGGGTTATCCACAGATAGTGTGGAAAACCCTGTCGGGGTAAAAAGGTAGGTGGAAAGTCAAGCATCTATTGCGCTTTGCGCAGACGTTTTAGTAGCGATGAGGTATCCCATCGGCCGCCACCAAGACGCTGCACATCGGCGTAAAACTGATCTACCAGTGCAGTGACTGGAAGAGTGGCGTCGAAGTGACGTGCCTGGGCTAAACAGATAGCAAGATCCTTGCGCATCCAGTCCACTGCAAAGCCGTGTTGATATTCATCGGCAATCATCGTTTTATGACGATTTTCCATTTGCCATGAACCAGCAGCCCCTTTGGATACCACGTCGATCACCTGTTGTTGATCGAGTCCAGCCTGTTCGGCAAAATGCAGGCCTTCAGCCAGCCCCTGTACTAACCCTGCAATGCAGATCTGGTTGACCATTTTGGTTAGCTGCCCACTGCTGGCGCTGCCCATCAGCGTCACGGCACGGGCATAGTGATCAAGAGTCGGTGCTACCGTATCGAAGTGCGCTTGCTGGCCGCCGCACATAATGGTGAGGGCGCCGTTTTCTGCACCCTGTTGGCCGCCGGAGACGGGCGCGTCAATAAAGGCGATGTCTTGCTTGCGGCAGGCGGCATCGAGTTCCAGAGCAAGGTCAGCCGAGGCGGTGGTGTGATCCACCAGGAAGCTGCCGCTGCCCATGGTGTGAAGCACGCCGTTTTCCCCGGTTGTCACTTCTCTTACATCGTTATCATTGCCAACGCACACCAATACAAGGTCAGCGCCTGCAGCGGCTTCGCGAGGCGTGGCGTGAGCGCTTCCGCCATATTCGTTTACCCAGGCGTCAGCCTTGCTGGCGGTTCGGTTGTAAACCCGGGTGGCAAGGCCTTGCTTGGCAAGATGGCCCGCCATGGGGTAGCCCATAACACCTAAGCCGATAAATGCGACGGTCTTAATCGTAGCCATACATCACCTGACGTTGTCGTGTTTTAAAGTGGCAATGGCAAAAACGCAAAAGGCCACCCAGAGGCGGCCTTTAGATGCTCGTTTCACCGTGCGAAGCGCGACTTATTTAGTCGGGTAGTCGCGTTGGTCGTGGCCAATGTAAAGCTGGCGAGGGCGACCGATTTTGTAGCTTTCGCTGAGCATTTCGTGCCAGTGAGAAATCCAACCAATAGTGCGTGATACCGCAAAAATCACGGTGAACATATTGGTTGGGACGCCCATAGCCTTCAAGATAATACCTGAATAGAAATCAACATTCGGGTACAGCTTGCGCTCGATGAAGTATTCGTCTTCAAGGGCAATCTGTTCCAGGCGCTTGGCGATTTTAAGCTGTGGATCGTTGGCCATGCCCAGTTCGTTGAGAACTTCGTCGCAGGTTTCTTTCATAACCTTGGCGCGCGGATCGAAGTTGCGATACACGCGGTGACCGAAGCCCATCAGCTTGAACGGGTCGTCTTTATCCTTGGCCTTGTCGATAAAGCGCTGGATGTTCTCTTCGGAGTCTTCACCGATTTCGTCGAGCATCGCCAGAACGGCTTCGTTGGCGCCGCCGTGTGCTGGGCCCCAGAGGGCGGCAATGCCCGCGCTGATACAGGCGAACGGGTTGGCACCGGTTGAGCCCGCCAGGCGCACGGTAGATGTGGACGCGTTCTGCTCGTGATCCGCATGCAGCATAAAGATGCGATCCATGGCCTTGGCGTACACCGGGTTGATTTTGTACTCCTCGCACGGGTTGCTGAACATCATGTAGAGGAAGTTCTCTGCATAGCTCAGGTCGTTGCGCGGGTAGTTGAACGGCTGGCCCACATTATATTTGTGCGACATTGCCGCGATGGTCGGCATCTTGGCGATCAGGCGAATCGCGCTGATCACGCGGTCTTCTTCTTTGGTGATGTCCATGTGGTCATGGTAGAACGCCGCAAGGCCACCTACCACGCCGCACAGAATCGACATCGGGTGCGCATCGCGGCGGAACCCTTTGAAGAAGTTGTTGATTTGGTCGTGAACCATGGTGTGGTTGCGAATCCGCGATTCAAAATCCGCGTACTGCTCGTCGTTGGGTAGCTCACCAAATAGCAGGGTATAGCAAACCTCAACGAAATTAGACTCTTTGGCCAGTTGATCAATGGGGTAGCCGCGGTGCAGCAACACGCCCTTGCCGCCATCAATATAGGTAATGGCAGATTGGCACGAAGAGGTGGCCATAAAGCCGGGGTCGTAGGTGAACAGGCCTTCGGCACCTAAGCCGCGTACGTCGATAACGTCGGGGCCAAGTGAGCCGGAGTACATCGGCAGTTCGATCGTTTTGTCTAGACCGTCTACCGTTAATGTTGCTTTCCTGTCAGCCATGCTGGCCTCCTTTCGAGTTCGGGTTGGGACGTAAAGTCGGTGTTGCGCATACCGCGCCGGCGAAAAGGCCTGCCCACTATAGAAGCGTGCGTCATTTTGTCAATTAGCCCTACCGCTAGGTATGCTTGTACGATGCTTGTTATCTTGGTTGATGTTTGTCCATGGTTGAGGTGCCGCTTTGCGCAGCTAATAGTGTCGTTAGGGTTAATACGTTAACCTGCTTACGAACGTGCTGGTTATCGACACTATAACCATGCTGCGATGCAAAATCGACTCACAAGATGGGGTTTTTTCTAGCACAATGGTCGAGTAAAACCTTAGTTCGGTTTGTCAGCAGGGGCTAAGCTTCTTATAATCTTCGGCGCGCGACCGGCAGGCAGGTGGTCGTGCCTGACTTGGCAACGGCCGAGCCCCTTCCAGTAATCACTGCCCGCTCGGGCTTCGCCCGACCTGTCGCAGAGCGGGCCAATAAGAGTGTGTATAAGCCGTGAATAGCAAACGACCCGTAAATTTAGACCTAACGACGATACACTTTCCCCTTCCGGCATTAACGTCGATCGCACACCGCATCACAGGTGTCATCCTGTTTGTTGGCCTCATTTTCGCTTTTTGGGCGCTAGGTAAATCGCTGTCTTCACCGGCAGGCTTTGATGCCGTGAGCAGTGCCCTGGCCAATAACTTCTTTGCAAAGTTTGTGGCGTGGGGCCTGCTGTCGGCGCTGGCGTTTCATTTCGTCGCGGGTATCAAGCACCTGCTGATGGATGTAAACATAGGTGTAACGCTTGAGGGTGGTGTTAAAAAAGCGCAAATCACCGTGGTGGCAAGCGCGATTCTGATTATTTTGGCAGGAGTCTGGGTATGGTAACCAACATCACAAGCTTTGGCCGTAGTGGCCTATCCGACTGGCTGATGCAGCGTGTTTCTGCAGTGGTGCTGGCCCTTTACACCGTCTTTATGGTGGCCTACCTGCTATTTAATCCTGATCTGGATTATTACGCCTGGAGCGCGCTGTTCGACCAAACCTGGATGCGCATATTCTCTTTGCTGGCCTTTATTTCTGTGGCAGCGCACGCCTGGATCGGCCTGTGGACCGTGACGACCGATTACCTTAAATCCACCTACGTTCGCGTTGGTGCCCAGTCTTTCATCATTCTGGCCATCTTTGTGTATCTGGTGTGGGGCATTCAAATTCTGTGGGGAGCTTGATACATGTCTAACCTACGTAGCCTGACCTTTGACGCCATTATCGTCGGTGGCGGTGGCTCTGGCCTGCGCGCTGCTCTAGAGCTTGCGAAATCCGGTAAAAAGACAGCCGTATTATCGAAAGTGTTCCCGACGCGCTCCCACACTGTGTCAGCCCAGGGCGGTATCACCTGTGCCATTGCCTCGGCAGACCCAGAAGATGACTGGCGTTGGCATATGTATGACACCGTCAAGGGCGGTGACTATATCGCTGACCAGGATGCCTCGGAGTACATGTGTTCTGAAGGCCCGAAAGCGGTCTTCGAGCTTGAGCACATGGGCCTGCCATTCTCACGTTTTGACAACGGCCGCATTTACCAGCGCCCGTTCGGTGGCCAGTCGAAAAACTTCGGCGAAGGCGGCCAGGCGGCACGTACTTGTGCTGCGGCCGACCGTACCGGCCATGCGCTGCTGCATACGCTGTACCAGAACAACCTCAAGAACAACACGACGTTCTTGAACGAGTGGTACGCAGTGGACCTGGTCAAGAATGCCGAAGGCGATGTAGTGGGCTGTATTGCCATGTGCATCGAGACCGGTGAAGTGGTTCACGTGAAATCGAAAGCCACGGTGCTGGCCACCGGCGGCGCGGGTCGTATCTACGCCTCGACCACCAACGCCCTGATCAACACCGGCGACGGTATCGGTATGGCGCTGCGCGCTGGCTTCCCGATGCAGGACATGGAAATGTGGCAGTTCCACCCGACCGGTATTTATGGCGCGGGCACGCTGGTCACCGAGGGTTGCCGTGGTGAAGGCGGCTACCTGATCAATAAGGACGGCGAGCGCTTCATGGAGCGTTATGCACCGAACGCTAAAGACCTGGCCGGTCGCGACGTGGTTGCGCGTTCCATGGTTATGGAAATTCTCGAAGGCCGTGGCTGCGGCGAGAAGGGCGATCACGTCTTCCTGAAGCTTGATCACCTGGGCGAAGAAGTCCTTGGCAAGCGCCTGCCCGGTATTGTTGAACTTTCCAAGACCTTCGCGCATGTCGACCCGGCCAAAGACCCGATTCCGGTCGTGCCGACCTGCCACTACATGATGGGCGGTATCCCGACCAACATTCATGGTCAGGCGATCACTCAAGATGACAGCGGTAAAGACCACATCGTCAACGGCCTCTACGCCTGCGGTGAAGCGGCGTGCGTATCGGTTCACGGGGCCAACCGTCTGGGCGGTAACTCGCTGCTTGATCTGGTGGTCTTCGGCCGTGCCGCGGGTATGTTTATCGAAGGCGCGCTGAACGAAGGTATCGAGTACCTCGACGCTTCCGAGTCGGACGTCGAATTCGCCATGAAGCGTATTACCCGCTGGAACGAGTCCGAAGGCGGCGAAAGCATTCCTGCGCTTAAGGCAGAGCTTCAAGACATCATGCAGACGTCTTTCGGTGTATTCCGTGAAGAGGAAAACATGCAGGAAGGTGTCAAGAAGCTGGAGGAGCTGCGCAGCCGTATTGCGAACGCCCACCTGCCGGACAAGTCCAACGCCTTTAACACCGCACGTGTTGAAGCCTTGGAACTCGACAACCTGATGGAAGTGGCCGAAGCGACGGCGATCGCGGCCCTCGAACGTAAAGAAAGCCGTGGTGCTCACTCGCGCTACGACTATCCTGACCGTGATGATGTCAACTGGTTGAAGCACTCGCTCTACTTCCCGGCCACCAAAGAGCTGAAGCAGCGAGACGTTAACTTCAAGCCGAAAACCGTTGATACCTTCGAGCCTAAGGTTCGTACCTACTAATCTCTGTAATGAGAGGGAGTCACCATGTCCAATCTTCAGGTATCCGTATACCGCTATAACCCGGAAACCGACTCCGCACCTTATATGCAGGAGTTTCAGGTCGATACCAAAGGCCGTGATGTAATGGTGCTGGATGTTCTTCACATGATGAAGGAGCAGGACAGCGGGCTGGCATTCCGTCGCAGCTGCCGCGAAGGGGTTTGCGGTTCCGACGGCATGAACATGAACGGTAAGAACGGCCTGGCATGCATTACGCCGCTGTCAGATGTTGTGAAAGGCAACAAGCTGACGCTGCGCCCGCTGCCTGGCCTGCCGGTCATTCGCGATATGGTCGTCGATATGGGGCTGTTCTATAAGCAGTACGAGCGTATTCAGCCGTACCTGCAGAACGACACCCCGGCACCGGCGATTGAGCGCCTGCAGTCGCCAGAAGAGCGCGACAAGCTGGATGGCTTGTATGAGTGTATTCTGTGCGCCTGCTGTTCAACTTCGTGCCCGTCGTTCTGGTGGAACCCGGACAAGTTTGTTGGCCCGGCCGGTCTGCTGCAGTCGTATCGTTTCCTGGCGGATTCGCGTGATACGGCCACCAGCGAGCGTTTGACCGATCTGGAAGATCCGTTTTCCGTGTTCCGTTGCCGCGGCATCATGAACTGCGTGGCGGTTTGTCCGAAAGGACTCAACCCCACGCGGGCGATTGGCAAAATCCGTGAAATGCTGTTGGCGGATGCCACGTAAAAGAAGGGGTTTTTATGCATAAAAAGCGAATACCACTTAAGTTGTGCATCAATGCCACTTAAATCGTGGCGCTTCGCTTGTTATCATAGGGCCTGTCATGTGGTGCGGCGTCGCGTCGCACCACTGACCAGTCAAGTTTAAAAGCCGGTGCCGCGAGTACCGGCTTTTGAGCATGAGCTGATAAGAAATTGAATTGAAAAGGGTTTCCGGCCATTGGTCGGTGCCGCCGGCAAATGTCCCGCCCCGCCGGCAGGGCAATACCGTTGTCGCCGCGGTGACGCGACGATACCGATACCACCCCATCAGTGCAGGGTGACCGAGAAATGCAACAAGGCATAATGGAGTTGATGTGGCGTTCCTCTCACGTTAGTGGTGGCAATGCCCACTACGTGGAAGCGCTTTACGAGCAGTACCTTGACGATTCTGAATCTGTCCCTGACGAGTGGCGCAGCTATTTTGACCAGTTGCCCCGGCCCGAGGGCAGTGCCTCCCACGATGTTCCACTAAGCCCTATTCGTGATCAGTTCTATCAGTTGGGCCGTGAAAATCGCCCTGCTCGGGTAGTTGCCGCTGAGAGTGGCGAGAATAAAAAGCAGGTGAAAGTCCTGCAGCTGATTAACGCTTACCGCTTTCGTGGCCATCAAAAGGCCAATATCGATCCGCTTGGGCTGCGTAATCCCACCCCCGTCCCCGACCTCGACCTTTCTTTCCATCAGCTTTCCAAAGCTGACCTGGATACCGAGTTTCAGACTGGTTCGTTCTTCTTAGGCATCGACAAAGCACCGTTGCGCGAGATTGTGGATGCGCTGGAACGCACCTACTGTCGCTCGATCGGCTGCGAGATCATGCACATTGTCGATACCGAAGAGAAACGCTGGCTACAACGGCGCTTCGAGTCGGTACGCAGTGCGCCCAAGTTCAGCGATGACGTGCGCAAGCACGTGCTGGAACGCCTGACCGCCGCCGAAGGGCTGGAAAACTATCTGGCGTCCAAGTATCCGGGCACCAAGCGCTTCGGTCTGGAAGGCGGCGAAGCCTTTGTACCGATGATGGACGAACTTATCCAGCGGGCGGGCGGTTACGGCACTAAAGAAGTCGTAATTGGTATGGCTCACCGCGGGCGCCTCAACCTGCTGGTCAATATCCTGGGTAAAAACCCGGCTGAGTTGATCGACGAGTTCGACGGCAAAAAAGTCATCGAGCGCGGTTCGGGTGACGTGAAGTATCACCAGGGTTTCAGTTCGAACGTCATGTCACCGGGCGGCGAAGTCCACCTGGCGATGTCGTTCAACCCGTCGCATCTGGAAATAGTCGCGCCGGTGGTGGAAGGCTCAGTACGCGCACGTCAGGACCGTCGTAACGACGAAGAAGGCAGCAAAGTACTGCCGATTAATGTCCATGGCGATGCGGCGTTTGCAGGGCAGGGTGTGGTCATGGAGACATTCCAGATGTCTCAAACCCGCGCTTATAAAACTGGCGGCACGATCCACATCGTGATCAATAATCAGGTGGGCTTTACCACGTCCCACCCGCTGGATGCACGCTCCACCGAATACTGTACCGATATCGCTAAAATGGTTCAGGCGCCGATTTTTCACGTTAACGGCGATGATGCGGACGCAGTGCTCCATGCTACCCAGGTAGCACTAGACTACCGTCAGGAATTTAAGAAAGACGTGGTGATTGATCTTGTCTGCTACCGTCGGCGCGGTCATAACGAAGCCGATGAGCCTTCTGGCACCCAGCCGATGATGTACTCGAAGATCAAAGACCATCCCTCTTCGCGCTCGCTATATGCCAAGCGGCTGGTGGAGCAAGGCGTTTTGTCTGAAGAAGACGCCAAGGCGATGATCGAAACCTACCGCGACGATCTGGTGGCCGGTAACCACGTGGCCAACGCCTTGGTTCAAGAGCCTAACAAATCGCTATTTGTCGACTGGACGCCGTACCTCGGCCACGAATGGACCGGCGATGCTGATACCACCTTCGACATGAAGCAGCTGCAGCAGCTGGCCGCGAAAATGTGCGAGGTTCCAGACGGAATCGATGTACAGCGCCAGGTGGCTAAGATCTATGAAGATCGCCGCAAGATGCAGGCCGGTGGTATGGGGCTCAACTGGGGGTTTGCGGAAACCCTGGCTTACGCAACGCTACTTGAGCAGGGCCACCCGATCCGTATTACCGGTCAGGATGTAGGGCGCGGTACTTTCTCGCATCGCCATGCCGTGGTGCATAACCAGAAAGATGGCTCTACCTATGTGCCACTGCAGAATATGTCAGACGGCCAACCGCGTTTTACTATTCACGACTCTTTCCTCTCGGAAGAAGCGGTGCTGGCGTTCGAATATGGCTACTCGACCACGGCACCGAATGACTTGGTGATTTGGGAAGCCCAGTTCGGTGACTTCTTCAATGGCGCGCAGGTCGTTGTGGATCAGTTCATCTCTTCGGGTGAAACCAAGTGGGGCCGTTTGTGCGGCTTAACCATGCTTCTACCCCATGGCTATGAAGGGCAGGGCCCCGAGCATTCCTCGGCTCGCTTAGAGCGGTTCTTGCAAATGTGTGCTGAGCACAACATGCAGGTATGTGTGCCGACCACGCCCGCGCAGATTTACCATCTACTGCGCCGTCAGGTGATTCGTCCGCTGCGTAAGCCGCTGGTGGTGATGTCACCTAAATCGCTGTTGCGTCATAAACAAGCGACGTCGAGCCTTGAAGACTTGGCCCATGGCAAGTTCCACATGGTACTGCCCGACCAGGCAGAGCTGGCAGCCGAGAAGGTTACGCGCGTCGTCCTGTGTGCGGGCAAGGTCTACTATGATCTTGCCAATTGGCGGGCTGAAAACGAGCGTCAAGATACGGCGATCCTGCGCCTTGAGCAGCTTTACCCCTTCCCGAAAGAAGAGCTTTTAGAAGCCCTTCAGGCATATACCCAGTTGGAAGACATTGTCTGGTGCCAGGAAGAACCGTTGAATCAAGGCGCTTGGTACTCCAGCCAGCACCATATGCGCACCGTGGCCGATATGCTGAAAGATGGCCTAGGACGTGAGTTGAAATTCGCAGGACGTCCTGCCTCTGCCGCACCGGCAGCCGGCTATATGTCCGTTCATACTGAACAGCAGCGCCAGCTGGTGGAAGACGCGTTTAATCTTTAATCGCCCACCGGATTTAGAGAACACATAAGGGAAACGACATGGCTACCGAGATCAAAGCGCCAACCTTTCCGGAATCCGTTGCCGAAGGCACTGTGGCCGCGTGGCATAAGAAGCCGGGCGACAGCGTTGAGCGTGACGAGCTAATTGTTGAAATTGAAACCGACAAAGTGGTGCTCGAAGTCGTCGCACCGGAAGCGGGTACCCTGACCGACGTGATGGCCGAGGAAGGCGATACCGTCGAGTCTGAGCAGGTGCTGGGTAAAATCGGCGAAGGCGAAGCCTCCGGCGATAGCGGCAAGAAAGAAGGTGCGTCTTCTAGCGATGACAGCGCGGAGAAGTCAGAAAAGAAATCTGACGACAAGAAAGAAGCTAAAAAAGCCAGCGGCGGTAACGGCGGTGGTAAGCAGCATGAGGTGAAAGCACCGAGCTTCCCTGAGTCCATCCAGGAAGGCACCGTTGCTACATGGCACAAAAAAGTTGGCGAAGCGGTGAAGCGCGATGACGTGCTGGCCGACATCGAAACCGACAAAGTGGTGCTTGAAGTCGTCGCGCCCGCTGATGGCGCCCTGGCCGAGATCAAAGCCGAAGAAGGCAGCCAGGTTGAGTCAGAAGCTGTGCTTGCGACCTTCACCGAAGGCGCAGGCGGTGAAAGTAGTGGCGATAGCGGTGGCGATTCAGCGCCCGCAAAAGCAGACAGCAGCGATGGTGATGATGCCGATGAGAAAGTTGGTGACAAAATCCTCGCCCCGGCCGCCCGCAAAATGGTCGCCGAGCATGACCTGGACGTAGCCAAGATTGAGGGCACCGGCAAAGGTGGCCGTATCTTGAAAGAAGACGTTCAAAAAGTGGTAAAAGATGGTTCGGCCAAGAAAGCTGCAAAATCTGCTGCCCCTGCGAAAGCGGCCGCAGCCCCCGCTGCTGAAGGTGAGCGCGTTGAGAAACGCGTTCCTATGAGCCGTCTGCGTCAAACCATCGCCAAGCGTCTGGTCCAGGCACAGCAAACCGCTGCCATGCTGACCACGTATAACGAAGTGGACATGACAGCGGTCATGGAATTACGTGCGCAGTACAAGGATACGTTCCTGAAAGCGCACGATACCAAGCTCGGCTTTATGGGCTTTTTCGTCAAGGCTGCCTCCGAGGCGCTCAAGCGCTTCCCGGACGTTAATGCCTCCATCGACGGTACTGAAATCGTGTACCACGGCTACCAGGATATCGGCGTTGCGGTGTCGACGCCGCGTGGCCTGGTCGTGCCGGTATTGCGCGACACTGATAGCATGAAAATCGCCGATGTCGAGAAGACAATCGTCGACTTCGGTAAGCGTGCACGTGACGGTAAGCTTGGCATCGACGAAATGCAGGGCGGCACCTTTACGATTACCAACGGCGGTATCTTCGGTTCGCTGATGTCGACCCCGATTATTAACCCGCCGCAAACCGCCATTCTGGGGATGCACAAGATTCAGGAACGTCCCATGGCGGTTAATGGCAAGGTCGAGATTCGCCCCATGATGTACCTGGCGGTTTCCTACGACCACCGGATGATCGACGGCAAAGACGCCGTGCAATTCCTGGTGACCATTAAAGAGCTGCTGGAAGATCCCGCACGCCTGTTGCTGGACGTGTAAGGTCATCGCGACCTACCCAAGCACTCACGTTCAATCGCACCCTGCCTTCTGCCCCACAAGGGAGAAGGCACCCAAGCTAAAGGAGCCAACATGGCTGACAAGTTTGATGTGATCGTTATTGGTGCCGGCCCTGGTGGTTATGTAGCGGCCATCCGTGCGGCGCAACTCGGGCTGAAAACCGCCTGTGTGGAAAAGTGGATCGGCAAGGAAGGTAACGTCGTACACGGCGGTACCTGCCTGAACGTTGGCTGTATCCCGTCTAAAGCGTTGCTTGAAGCGTCGCATAAGTTCGTCGAAGCGAAAGACGATTTCGACGACCTGGGTATCCAAGCCGGTGACGTCACCATGGATGTTAAGAAGATGATGGCGCGCAAGGACAAGATCGTTAAGAACTTGACCGGCGGCATCTCGGGCTTGTTCAAGGCCAACGGCGTCACCGCCATTGACGGCACTGGTAAAGTCATTTCCGGCAAGCAAGTGGAAGTGACCGATAAAGACGGCAAAGCGACTACCTACGACGCCGATAACATCGTCGTGGCGGCGGGCTCGGTGCCGGTGGAAATTCCACCGACCCCGCTGACCGAAGGTCTGATTGTCGACTCCACCGGTGCGCTTGAGTTCACTGAAACGCCGAAGCGCTTGGGTGTGATTGGAGCGGGCGTGATCGGCTTGGAGCTGGGCAGCGTGTGGAACCGCTTGGGTTCCGAGGTGACGGTTCTCGAAGCCATGGACTCCTTCCTGCCCATGGTCGACGGTGCCATCGGTAAGGAAACCCAGAAGCTGCTCAAGAAGCAGGGCCTGGATATCAAACTCGGTGCTCGCGTGACTGGGTCGGAAACCAACGGCGACGAAGTCACCGTCAAGTACACCGACGCCGAAGGCGAGCAGGAAATAACCTTCGACAAGCTGATTGTCTGCGTGGGTCGTCGTCCTTACACCAAAGGCGTGATTGCCGATGGGGTCAGCGTTGAGCTGGACGAGCGTGGCTTCATCTTCGTTGACGACCAGTGCCGCACCAATGTCCCGGGCGTTTACGCCATCGGTGACTGCGTACGTGGCCCGATGCTGGCGCACAAGGCTTCCGAAGAAGGCATCATGGTGGCGGATATTATCGCCGGCCATAAGGCCGAGATGAACTACGACGCCATTCCCAACGTCATCTACACCTTCCCGGAAGTCGCTTGGGTGGGGATTACCGAGGAAGAAGCCAAGGCGAAAGGTATCGAGGTGAAAACCGGTAGTTTCCCCTTCGCGGCCAGCGGCCGTGCGATGGCCAACAATGCCACCGAAGGCAACGCCAAGATCATCGCGGATGCGGAAACCGATCGCATTCTGGGCATGCACATTGTGGGTCAGCACGCCGGTGAGATGATTGCCCAGGGCGTGATTGCGATGGAATTCGGCTCCAGCGCTGAAGACCTCGCGCTGACTTGCTATGCCCACCCGACGATGTCGGAAGCGGTACATGAAGCGGCGCTCGCGGTAGAAGGCCATGCTATTCATATGGCTAACCGCAAGAAACGCAAGTAATCCAGTAAGCAACAACGAAGCGCCACCGACAGGTGGCGCAACACTTTCGGCCTTGGCGTTACGTTCAAGACACGAAAGCACGGGGATGATCAGTACCTCAATGGACTGGTCATCATTCGAGTCACATGCAACCAATGGCATGAATCGATGAACCTTCACGAGTATCAAGGCAAACAGCTGTTTGCTGACTATGGTCTGCCAGTGTCCAAAAGCTTTGCTGTGGACACTCCCGAAGAAGCTGAAGAAGCATGTAAAAAGATCGGCGGCAACATGTGGGTGGTTAAAGCCCAGGTGCACGCAGGCGGTCGTGGTAAGGCGGGCGGCGTTAAGCTGATTAAAGATCCTGCTGATGCCAAAGCCTTTGCCGCGCAGTGGCTGGGTAAAAACCTGGTGACGTTCCAGACTGACGAACATGGCCAGCCGGTCGCCAAGATTCTGGTTGAGACCTGCACCGATATCGCCGATGAGCTTTATCTGGGTGCTGTCGTCGACCGTACGACCCGCCGTGTGGTCTTTATGGCCTCTACCGAAGGCGGCGTCGAGATCGAGAAGGTTGCCGAAGAAACGCCCGAAAAAATTCTCAAAGCTGAGATCGATCCGCTGGTCGGTGCGCAGCCTTACCAGGCGCGTGAGCTGGCATTTGCGTTGGGTCTTTCCGGTGACCAGATCAAACAGTTCACCAAGATTTTCTTAGGTCTGTCAAAGCTGTTCCACGATAAAGATCTAGCTCTGCTGGAAATTAACCCGCTGGTGGTTACTGACGAAGGCAACCTACACTGCCTCGACGCCAAACTGGGCCTCGACAGCAACGCGCTGTACCGTCACCCGGACCTTCAGGCGATGCGTGACCCGTCTCAGGAAGACGAGCGCGAAGCTGAAGCCGCTGCATGGGAACTTAACTATGTCGCGCTGGATGGCAACATCGGTTGCATGGTAAACGGCGCTGGCCTGGCCATGGGCACCATGGATATCGTCAATCTGAATGGTGGCAAACCGGCCAACTTCCTTGACGTTGGCGGCGGCGCGACCAAAGAGCGCGTAGCAGAAGCCTTCAAACTGATTTTGTCTGACGACTCCGTCAAGGCCGTTCTGGTTAACATCTTCGGCGGCATCGTGCGTTGCGACATGATTGCTGAAGGCATTATCGGTGCCGTTGAGCAGGTCGGTGTCAACGTGCCGGTAGTGGTGCGTCTGGAAGGTAACAACGCCGAGCTAGGTACGGAAAAACTCGCGTCTAGCGGTCTGAATATCATCGCGGCTACCAGTCTGACCGACGCGGCTCAGCAGGTCGTTAAAGCGGCGGAGGGCAAGTAATGAGCATCCTGATCGACAAGAACACCAAGGTAATCTGCCAAGGGTTTACCGGTGGCCAGGGTACCTTCCACTCCGAGCAGGCGATTGCCTACGGCACGCAGATGGTCGGTGGTGTGACACCTGGTAAAGGCGGCCAGGAGCACCTGGGCCTGCCCGTTTTCAACACCGTGAAAGAAGCGGTCGAGAAAACCGGCGCGGAAGCCAGCGTAATCTACGTACCGGCCCCGTTCTGCAAAGACTCGATCCTTGAAGCGGCAAATTCTGGCATCAAGCTGATTGTGTGCATCACCGAAGGCATCGCCACGCTTGATATGCTCGAAGCGAAAGTAAAATGCGACGAGCTGGGCGTGCGCCTGATTGGCCCGAACTGCCCCGGTGTTATCACCCCGGGTGAATGCAAAATCGGCATTATGCCAGGCCATATTCACCAGCCGGGCCGTGTAGGCATCGTATCGCGCTCTGGTACCTTGACCTATGAAGCCGTTAAACAGACCACGGATCATGGTTTCGGTCAGTCTACCTGTGTTGGTATCGGCGGTGACCCGATTCCGGGCTCCAACTTCATCGACATTCTAGAAATGTTCGAGAAGGACCCGAAAACTGAAGCGATCGTCATGATCGGTGAAATCGGTGGTACTGCCGAAGAAGAAGCGGCGGCTTACATTAAAGCCAACGTTTCCAAGCCGGTGGTTTCCTACATTGCCGGTGTGACGGCACCTCCTGGCAAGCGTATGGGCCACGCCGGCGCGATCATCTCTGGCGGTAAAGGCACCGCTGACGAGAAGTTCTCTGCCCTGGAAGATGCCGGTGTCAAAACCGTGCGTTCGCTCGCCGAGATCGGCGACGCGTTGAAGGAAGTAACCGGCTGGTAAGCGGGTTACCTTGAAAGGCGCGCGATACAGCGTGCCCGATCGAAAAAGAGCACCTAAGGGTGCTCTTTTTTTGTGCCGATGTTTTGGCGCTCGGGTAATTTCGCTGGTTTGAGCAGACGGAACCCATAACTCAGAAAAAACGGCGCGCCGACAGCTAAATACAGGTGATAGCTGACCAGTCGCCAGATCAGCACGGCGGCGGCCGCCTGTTCAGCGGCCATCAACGGCAGCAGCAGCGAGCCCACGCCGACTTCCGCAGCCCCGGCACCGCCGGGCAAAAAGCTCAGCTGGCTGGCGGCCATGGCCAGCATTTGGGTTAAGAACGTCCATACCCAATCGACGTTGCCGCCGACGCCCAGCACGGCCAAGTAGAGCAGGCTGTAGCGCATCAGCCAGTGCGCGGTGGTTAATAAGAGCATCGCAAGCAGCGTGGACCGTGGCAGCGACAGGGTTACCTTCAGCGCCTGGCGAAACCCCAAAAAGCCACGGGCAAGCCGCCGCCGTCGGTAACGACTGAGCCAGGTGAGCCTGAAGCGCTGCGCGCGCAGCAGGCGGGGAAGGTGGTAGACCAGCAGGCAGATCAGAGTGGCGACGGTTACCAGCCCCGCCAGCGCCGACTGCACCAGTGCCTGATGTGGCCAGTGAACATCACCGATCAGCGACCACAGCACCAGCCCGCCGAGCATGCTGAGAAAGAACAGCATGTCGCAGCCCTGGTCAATCAAGAACACGGCACTGCCTTTGGAAGGCGGCAGGCCGCGCTGGGCCAACAGCACCAGCAGCGTGGCGGCACCGCCGCTACCGCCTGGCGTGGCGCACAGGGCGAACTTGGAGGCCAGCTCAATACCCAGGGCACCGCGCTGCCCGAGCGCGCCTGCCCGGCCGCCCAACATCAAACGCAGCCGCGCGGCGTTCAGGTTCCAGCATAGCGCGGCGAGGGTCAGCATCAGCAGCAGTATACCTAGCGGGAACTGCCTCACCCGCTGCCAGGCCTCGCTGCCGCCGACCCAGGCGGTGAGCAGCAAGGGCAAACCCAGCGCCAGGACGATCATCACGATAGGCAGCGACCGCCAGCGACGCCCGTTGCCGGGTTTAACGCGGTTGGGGGAGCGCATAAGGCAGGGCAGTATTGGTCAGACTTTCATAGTGCGCTAGCAGCGCGTGCATCACGCTATCCCAGTTGAAGTGACGTTCCACATGGCGGCGCGCATAACGGCCGCTGGCGGCGATGTCGTTGCTGAATAGCGCGTCGCAGGCCTCAGCCATCGCGATTGCGTCCAACGGGCGACATAAAATGCCCGCGCCAAGCGGCACGTTCTCGGCAAGCGCGCCGGCGCGTGCGGCGACCACAGGGATGCCGCAGGCCATGGCTTCCTGAGCGATCAAGCCAAAGGTTTCCCGCGTGCCAGCGTGTAGCAATGCATCGCTGCTGGCCAGCGCCTTGGCCACCTCATGAGCCCCGCAACAGCGGTCGACAACGGTGACGTTGGCAGGTACCTGATGCGGCATACCCGGGCCCATCAGCAAAAGGTGGTAGTCACTGCCCAACTTACGCATGGTGGTCAGCAGTACATCGATATTCTTTTCTCTGGAATAGCGGCCAACGAAAATCAGCAGCTTTTTATGCTGGGGAATGCCCATGCTGGCGCGAAAGTCAGCGTCGTACTGATTGGGATGGAAATGTTTGATGTCGACCCCAAGTGGCTGTACGCGGACATGCTCGACGCCCCAATCCTGTAGACGGTCCGCCATGGCCTGGCAGGGGGCGAGGACGCTGTCAAACTGGCGGTACAGAGACGCTACGTAGCGGATTAAGCGTCGTCGGACATGCTGCCCAAAGCGGTCGCCCATCAAGCGTGGTAGATCCGAGTGATAAAACCCGACCACAGGAATGCCCAGTCGTTGTCCGGCCTCAAGCGCTGCCCAGGCGGTTACATAGGGATCACCCGCCTCAATGATGTCTGGGCTAAGGCCCATCAGTGCATCGCGCCAAGGGCGGGTGCGCAGAGGAAAGCGATAGCCTTGCCCAAGGGGTAAGCGAAACGCCGGTAACGTGTATTGATCGCCCAGGCTGTCCCACTCAGCGCCCGGGACCAGCAGGCTGGTGCGCAGTTCAGGATAGCGGGCAAAGACGCGATGTTTGGCCTGAAGGTAGGTACGCACGCCGCCACTGGCGGGGGCGTGAAACATGGTGACATCGGCGATGTGCAAGGTAACCTCCGTGCCGCTTGGGTGACGTTAATCACCTTAACCAACAAATAAGTCAGTTCGACGACAGTGGCCTGTTCCGTGTTTATGGGCCGTATTGCGTAGCTAACGCTTGACTAATGCCGGGATAGGTCCAAGATACCATCTATATGGATGGTATATGGATTCCAATTGGATGTTAAATTGGTTGGGTAATCACTTCCAGGGCAGCGAGGCATACCCGATGAGCGTGCATGAACTGCGCCGCCGATCCGGCGACACAAGCGAGAAAATCACCATCAACCTGGGGGTTGTTGACCTGGGGAAAATCGATTTGCTAGTTCAAGAAGGCTTCTATTCCAACCGAACCGACTTGATTCGTACGGCTATTCGCAATCAGTTGGCGACCCATGCCGAGGACGTGAAAGAGACCGTTACCCGCAAGGCATTCGTGTTGGGGCTTGAGCATTACAGTCGCGGGGACCTTGAAGCCCGGCAGGCGGCGGGCGAGATGCTGCAGATTCAGGTGCTGGGGATGGCCAGCATCTCGGATGACGTTACCCCGGAGCTTGCCCGCGCCACTATTGAGTCGGTCGTGGTGCTTGGCGCCTTGCATGCCAGCGCGGCCGTCAAGGCCGCCCTGGCGGATCGAATCCACTAATGAGGGACATGACCATGATCAGCGACAGCATCACCCAACGGATGGAAGAAGCAACCCGGCTCACGCGTGCGGGCAAGCTCCACGACGCCATGGCCCTCCTGAAGGGTGCCATGCCTGAAACGCAGGGCAGGCAAACGCCGAAACAACCTTCCTGGAGAGGCAATACCTTCGAAGGCACCTGGGAGGTCGTCGATGATCCGGCTGCGCCGACTTTATCGCCCGGCAACGCGCGGCGAGCGCATACCAGCGCGTTCACCACCGGCAGTTTTAGTTGCCGAGCGGGCACGCGTGATTACAAGCTCTTTATTCCCAGCGGCTATCACGGGCAGGCGCTTCCATTGGTGGTGATGCTGCATGGCTGCACGCAGAACCCCGATGACTTTGCGGCCGGAACCGATATGAACCGGCTTGCCGAAGACCAGCAATTTTGTGTGCTCTATCCGGCCCAGCCAATGACTGCCAACAGTTCGAAGTGCTGGAACTGGTTCAAGGCCGAAGATCAGCAGCGTGAGGGCGGCGAGCCCGCCATCCTTGCAGGCATGGCCCGGCAAATTATCCACCAGTATGGGCTCGATGCCTCGCGCGTCTACGTCGCCGGGCTTTCCGCCGGTGCCGCCATGGCGACGACACTGGCGATGACCTATCCAGACCTGTTTGCAGCGGTGGGCGTGCACTCCGGCCTTCCCCACGGCGTGGCAAAAAGCCTACCCGATGCGTTGGGCGCTATGCAGGGCGGCACCGGACCTCTCAGCAGCGCTGCGCAAAGTGCCAAGTGGGCATCGCAGGTGCCGGCAATCATCTTCCATGGTGACCGCGACACCACCGTACACCCCAGCAATGCCGACCGCGTTGCCGCCCAGTACGCCTCGCACCCAGCGGGCGAAAAGGGCAGGCCTCGCGAAGTTGGCGGCCAACCCACCGTCGAGCAGGGCCGCGTGGCCAACGGGCATGCCTACACGCGTACAGTTCATCTCGATGCCAGCGGCAAACCAAGCATGGAGCAGTGGCAGGTACACGGGGCGGGCCACGCCTGGTCAGGAGGCAGTGCGAAGGGCAGCTACACCGACCCAAAAGGTCCCGATGCGACAGGCGAAATGCTACGTTTCTTCTTTCAGCACCAGCTGGCTTAGGTCGGCAAACAGAAGCACAGCAGCAGACATAACCACGGCGCCTTGAGGCGCCGTGGTTGTGGTGCATAAGCTGAAGCCACTTGTAAGTGACCTATAGAGGCAGAAAGTTAGTTTTGGATAGTGGTCGCTTTGTTGCTGCTACCACCCGATTGGTGGTGCGTGGTGATAGCCGCACCGCCGCTCTGGTGGATGGTTGATGTTTGGAGATTATCCAGTTGTGTCGCTTTGGCATAGTGGCCGTCGCCCTCTTGAATTATATCGGATATAGAGCCGCTACCATCGCGTTGGATAACGATTGCATCATTCGAGTTGCCGATTTGGAGAATGTCTGAATCGGACTCGGGCGCATTTTCTTGGGTTACATCAGCGCTGTTGTCATCTCCTACTTGGAAAATATCACTAAAAGAGGCTTTGGCATTGGTTTGGTTTACATTAGAAAAATTAAGATCGCCAGTTTGGTAAATGTGGCTCTCATTGAAGTCGAGGGTGTAGGGATGGCTTTGTTGGTTTACGGTAGCGTCATTATCAGACCCACTCTGTACAATAACAGAACCAGTAACGGCTGATTGGACTTGTGTAACAGTTGCTGTGTTGCTATTTCCTTGGTATTGATCAACCCAAGAGTATGTGTATTGGTTAGCATTGCCGGACTGGTTGATATCGGCTACATGGCTGTTACCTTCTTGCCTAACCCGTGAGTAGGTAATATGTGAGTCTTGGGTTACTTCTGAAAGGTTTTCATTACCCGTTTGATCGACCACCGAGTAAGCACCAAGAGTACCACCGCCATTGCCCGTTTGTTTTGTTGTGGCTTCATTATCAGACCCGTCTTGAGTTATGTGGGACTCCTTATCATCAAAGTCATGATCTGCCATTTCGGTTCTGATGTTTGGATCTTGTGCTTGCTGTGCAAATACTGTCCCTGCGCTAAAGGCAAAAGCGATTGCGGTAGCCAAGGTGGTGTATTTAAATTTCATAATCTTTCTCCTGATGGGAGTCGCCGTTTGAAAGCAAAGTCGGTTTTTAGTGATTTTTGGTTCAGTAGTGGTGTTTGTTTTTTATCCACCCTTGTTTTTTAAAGGGTGTATTGATGTTGGCTTTTGATTATTATTGTTTCCATATCAATTGTTTGATAATTTATTTTATTTTTTTAATCTTTACTTTTAAAATCTTGGTTGTGTGGTCTATTTAATTATTTTTTAAATGTCATTTGTTATCAATGAATGGGTTGATTTCGGGTTGTCTATTTCATTTCTGTCTAATTTTAAGAAAAGTAACGTCCGTACAAGCAATTGAAGTTATTTTGTTTTTATGTTGGTTGGCCGTTATAAAGATTGAGATTCAAGAGGGGCTGGATAAGTAAACAGATAGATTAGATTTTTGATTCAATGATAGAAATAGCTTATGAGTTATGCGTCATCATATAGCCGCTATACTCCTATCGTATGGGGGAACTTATTTTATGAGGGGGTTCATAAAAAAACGGCAGCCTATAGGCTGCCGTTCAAGTTTGTACTAAAAAGTGCTTAAGCGGCAGGGCGTGCCACCAGCGACCGGGTCTCTTCGCGAGCCTCGGTCAGCACCACGCGTAGCGGGTCGCCAAGCTTGTAGCGTTCTTCACCTTCGATCTGGATGCGGCCCTCTTTGTCGTCAATCACCACCTTGCTGCGGTCACTGTGCATCAAGGGGGCGGGTACAAAGGCCGTCGCGCCATTTTCCAGCAGTCGAACGCGCATACCGCCCCGGTTGATGGCCATGATTTCGGCCTCAAAGGTGTCCTGGTTTTGCGCGGCCGGGGTCAGGTAGCGCACGTAGAGCCAGTCTTTGACGTCACGCTCGGCCATGCGGTTGAGGCGGCGGCGTTCGGTCAGCTGCTCGGTGAGCTGCTGGCTGGCTTCGGCCGGGGCTTGTTCACCCTTCAGCACGCGCTTGATCAAGCGGTGGTTGACCATATCGCCATACTTACGAATCGGCGAGGTCCAAGTGGCGTAGGCCGCCAGACCCAGGCCAAAGTGCGGGCCAGGCTGGGCGGACATGCTGGTAAAACCCTGGAAGCGGCGCAGGCGCGCATCCAGCCAGGCATCGTCACGGCTTTCAAGCGCACGCTTGAGGTCTTTATAGTGAGCAAGCTCGGTTAATGCTTGCTGGTCCACCTCAATCTCCTGGCCGGCCAGAAACTCCTGGGCGGCTTCGGCCTTTTCGGGCTCAAAGGCGCGGTGCACATTGAAGATGCCGTGGCCGATGTGCTTGGCGAGGAAGTCAGCGCAGCAGGCATTCGCCGCAATCATCGACTCTTCGATCATGCGGTTGGCAATGCGGCGATCTTCAGTGCGAATCGCCAGTACGTTGCCGGCATCGTCCAGGTCGAAGACGTAATCCGGACGATCTTTAAATACCAGGGCATGCTCGTTACGCCAAGCCGTGCGCGCCTCGGTCAAATCGCGTAGCGCGGTCAGCTGCTCGGCGATGTTGTCCGCCGGTGCCCAGTCGCCTTGACCGTCAATCCAGTCGGACACGTGGTCGTAAGCGAGTTTGGCGTGGGATTTAACGTTGGCAGCAAAAAAGCGGTAATCGCCAAGGCTGCCGTCAGCATTAATATCCAGCGTACAAGCCAGCGCCGGGCGATCCTTGCCTTCCCACAGCGAGCAGAGGTCATCGGCCAACTGCTCGGGCAGCATGGTGACGTTCTGACCCGGCAGGTAAACCGTAAAGGCGCGGGTGCGCGCTTCCAGGTCAGCCGCGTGGCCTTCTTTGACGTAGGCGGTGGGGTCGGCGATGGCGACGCTCAACTGCCAGCCGCCTTCCTCGCGCTGGGTAACGCGCAGGGCGTCATCCATGTCGCGGGTTTTTTCGCCGTCGATCGTGAAGAAGGGGAGCGCCGTGAGGTCTTCACGGGTCAGGCCTTCATCCATCAGCGGCCAGTCGCTGCCCGCATCAGGGCATTCCTGCTCAAGCGCGTGACGCGCCAGAGTGACACGCCACGGCACGGCGGGATCGTCGGATTTGGCCACCAGCTCGTCAATCTGGCTGAAGAAGCCGCGGTCGTTCTCTTTCAGCGGGTGACGCACCAAGCGCGCGACGACCCAGTCGCCATCGGCAATGGTGGATTCGTCCAGGCTGTTCTTAATGCGCGCCTTGAGTACGTTGCGAATTGAGGGATGGTCGGGCACCACTGCCAGACGATCTTCGCGCTTTTGCACCCGAGCAACAAAGCGGTCGAGCCCCGCTTCAATCAACTTCTCAGGCTCGACGGACTTTTTATCACCGTTCTCGTGAATCACGCCTTCCACCCGGTCGCCGTGAAGCACTTGCTTCATGGCGGGGGGCGGTACGAAATAGGATTCACCGTCGTCGGTTTCGAGAAACCCAAAGCCTTTCTCGGTAGCTTTAATCACCCCTTCGGCACGCGGAGTGGTGTCACGAATCTGTTGCTTGAGGGAAGCAAGCACGGAATTGTTTTGCAGCATGAGGTCAATCAGTTGGCGAAGGTAGGTTGCCACTATACGGATTCACACTGGCTGCGCCAATTGTCGTTGTGGTTGGTTGCTTTCAAACACGACAAGACAACCACTTACATGCCTTTTGCTGAATCGGTTAAGCTACCGATACAACTTTCGGGAGCGCGCTATGACACCAAGGCTAATTGTTTCGGATCTTGATGGAACCCTACTAGGAAGCGACCACACTTTGCATGAAAGTACCGTTGAGGTGCTGCGAGCACTGGTGAAGCAAGGTCATCACGTCGCGCTCGCCTCTGGTCGCCATTACCACGATATGAAGGTGTTTCGTGATCAGTTGGATATTCCTGCCCATTTGATCAGTACCAACGGCGCCTATGTTCACGACCCGAAAGATACCTTGCTGACGGCTAATCATCTTGCGCCTGAACATGCCAAGACGCTGATTGATCTTCCACGTCCGCCTCAGGTGCGGCTTAACCTATATCGCGAAAGCGGCTGGCATATTGATGCAGAGGCCCCGCACTTATTATCGCTCCACGTTTCCACCGGCTTTGAATATGACGTAGTGCCCCCATCGCAGATGGACACTAATGGCGTGGGCAAAGTGCTCTATATAGGCGACCCGCAGTCGCTGAAAAAGCTGGAAGCTCAGGCCCAATCGTCCTACGGCGATGCGCTGCATATTACCTACTCAACGATTGACTCGTTGGAGATCATGGCGGGCGGGGTCAACAAAGGCGTGGCGTTGGCGTCACTACTTGAACGGTTGGAATTAACCCCAGCAGAGTGCTTGGCGTTTGGTGATAACCTTAACGATACTGAAATGCTCGACATAGCGGGGGAGGCCCAGATAATGGCTAACGCCCACCCAGCGCTATTTGATCGTATAAAGGGCGCCGAGCGTATCGGCCACCACGGTGAAGCTGCCGTTGCCGGTTGGCTTAAAAAGCGGTTTGGTCTTTAGGCGCAATAGATCACGATGCTAATGCAACCTTGGTCGTAGCGGTATTGCTACTAGTTAATCCCTAGACCATCATCAAGGCCCAATAACGACAACAACGTAGGGCTGAAACTGCTGCGATGACCACCACGCCCGCTACCTTGATTGTGATCGATGATGACCCGGAAATTTGTGAACTGCTCGCCGACTACCTTGGGCGGCACGGTTATCGGGTATTCACCGGGGATGGCGCCGACGCGCTAAATGCTCTGTGCGTGGAACATACCCCCGACTTATTAATTGTCGATTTGATGCTCCCCGGTGATGACGGCTTCACCATCTGTCGCGATGTCAGAAAGCACAGCGATGTGCCGATTATTATGCTCACCGCCAGTGCCGATGAGACGGACCGTATCCTCGGCCTCGAGTTGGGGGCTGATGACTATCTGGGCAAGCCGTTCAATCCCCGGGAATTGCTGGCACGCATCAAGGCGGTGCTGCGCCGTACCCGCAGTGCTCCAACTGCGCTGCCCGCCGGGCAGGCGCGTTGGGTCAGTTTTGGCAACTGGCAGCTTGACCGCATGACGCGCGAACTAATTGACCTGCAAGGCGGGCGAACCGCGCTTTCGGGGGCTGATTTTCAGCTGCTGCAGGTGTTTTTAGAGCACCCGGCCAAGGTGCTCACCCGCGACGATCTCTATGCGCTTACCCGCGGGCGGGATGCGCCGCCACTTGATCGCTCTATTGATGTTCACGTTTGCCGCCTGCGCCAACGGCTGGGTGAAGACGCCCAGCACTCGCAGCTGATTCGTACGGTGCGCGGGTCGGGTTACGTATTAACCGCTCAGGTAGACGCATTAACGTGAAACCCGTGAAGTGGGTAAAATTGCGTCGTGGGCTTGCCCGCTGGTTACCGGCTTCGCTGCGCGGGCGCTTCGTAATTATTATGATCGCCGGTGTGCTGGTTGCCCAGGGGGCCAGCTACGCGATCTGGACGTCCCAGGTGCGCTCTAGCCACTTGTCCCAGCTTGATGAGTTGTCCACCAATATGGCGTTTAGCATCGCCTCTACCATGAAGTTTTTTCGCTCACTGCCTGTCGACTACCGTCATATCGTGCTGGATCAGTTGCGTAATATGGGCGGCACGCGGTTTTTTGTCAGCGTCAACGAACGCAGGCTGACCATTGACGATATCGGCTCTGGGCCGGAAAAACAGGTGGTGGTGAATAATGTGCGCTCGGTGCTTACCCAGCAGCTCAATATTGACGATGTGATTGTCGAGTTTTCTCGCCCCGAAAACCTGCGGGTGCTCAATAACGAAGTACTGCTCTACGATCTGCCACCGCGCTGGGGGCAGCACAGCCTGCTGATGGAGCCGCTTTCCCCGCCGATTTTAGTCGTTCAGTTAGAGCTTGCCCCGGACACCTGGCTCTACGTTGCGACGCTGCTGGGTGTGCCGGATATTTTTAGCGGCTATCGCTGGCTCTCCGAGGAGCGTTTGCTGGTCGGGTTGCTGGTGCTGCTTAGCGTGCTGGGGCTCTCACTGTGGGGGATTACCAGTGTGACAAGGCCGTTGGCGCGGCTATCCCGAGCGGCGAATCAGTTGGGCGACGATCTGGATATGCCGCCGCTAAAAGAGAGCGGTCCCAAGGAAGTTGCCGCTACCTCTGTGGCGTTCAACCGTATGCAACGGCGCATCCGCGAGCAAATCGAAGAGCGTGAGCGGCTCTTCTCGGCGATTTCCCACGATTTAAAAACGCCCTTAACCCGTATGCGTCTGCGCGCCGAAATGCTTGATGATGCCCACCAGCGCGAGCGCTTTTGCGCCTCGCTGGATGAGCTGGATAGTCTGGTAAAGGGCGCCTTAGCCTCGGTGAAAGGCTTGGATCTGCATGAGGAGCCAGCCCCCGTCGCGCTGGAGCCTCTGCTTGAAGAACTGGCGGAAGAGCTTAGCCTCCAGGGTGGCCAAGTGAAGATTGAGAAGCCCAGCCAGCCCGCTGCACCGCTGATCGCCAAACCGTTGGCGCTCAAGCGCTGTCTGGCCAATCTGCTTGAGAACGCCGTTTTCTACGGCAAGCAGGCCGACGTGCAGCTAATCGACCAGGGCAACGTGATTACCTTACGTATCCGCGATCACGGCCCCGGCATTCACGAGGAGCAGCTAGGGCGCGTGTTTTCGCCCTTTGTCCGCCTGGAGCCGTCGCGCAGTCGGCATACCGGCGGCAGTGGTCTGGGGCTGGGCATCGCTCGGCATATTGCGCGTGCCCACGGCGGCGATATTCAGCTCGCCAACCATCCTGAAGGCGGGTTGGTTGTCTCCCTCAGCCTGCCGCGCCGAGAGCAGAGCAATACTTTGCAGCATTAGGAAACATGGCGCGGCTTCAGATATCGGTTAGGTTAAAGGTTCATCGCTGCCAAGGATTCGCACATGGATTTCTACGATATCGCCTCACTCCAGGCTCACATCAGCAAGACGATGGCGTTCTATCACCCACGGGCCATTGATCCGGAGGGGGGCTTCTTTCATTACCTGCGTGACGATGGCGAAATCTATAATCGCCGCCACCGCCATCTGGTTTCCAGCGCTCGCTACGTATTTACCTATGCCCGCTACGGCGAGCACTTCAAGCGTCCAGAATATCTAGATTGGGCGCGACATGGCCTGGCATTTATCGAACGCTTCCATTTTCAGCCCGACTACCAGGGCTACGCCTGGACGCTTGACGGAAAGAGCATCGAGGATGACACCAACCACTGCTATGGTTTGGCCTTTGTGCTACTGGCCTATGCGACGGCACTTAAGGCTGGCATTGAAGAGGCGCGCGAAGGCCTGTATCGCGTGCACGAACTTCAAACGAGCCGCTTCTGGGAAGCGCCTTGGCAGCGCTACGCTGACGAGGCGGATCGAGACTGGCAGGTGTCTGACTATCGTGGGCAGAATGCCAATATGCATAGCTGCGAAGCGCTGATTGCTGCTTACGATGCGACGGGGGACCGCGCATTTCTTGAGCGTGCGCTCCAGCTTGCTAGAGCCTTTTGCCTAGCGTCTGCGCAGCATGACGCAGCAATTGCCAATAAGCCCGAGCAGGGAGGCTGGATCTGGGAGCACTATGATCGACAGTGGCAACCAGACCTGGAGTATAACCGCGACAATCCTCGCCACCTATTCCGCCCCTGGGGCTATCAGGTGGGCCATCAGACCGAGTGGGCCAAACTGCTGATGCTGTTGGAGCATCGAGCGCCAGAGGCTTGGCTTCTGCCCACCGCCAGCCGACTGTTTCTTACCAGTGTAGAGGCCGGTTGGCATCCCGAGCACGGTGGGTTGGTGTATGGCCTGGATCTAGCCGGGAACATATTCGACGCGGATAAATATTTCTGGGTTCAGGCCGAGAGCCTGGCCTGCGCGGCTATGCTCGGCCAGCGTACAGGTGAACCGAGATTCTGGCAGTGGTATGAGCGGCTATGGGAATTTAGCTGGTCGCATATGATCGATCATCGTCACGGTGCCTGGTATCGCATCCTGACCCCGGATAATCGGTGTTATTCCGACGAGAAGAGCCCGGCGGGAAAAGTTGATTATCACACCATGGGGGCTTGCTACGACGTCATCAAGACCTTGCGGAATGTTTCAAGCCTGCAATAACCACGCAATACTATCCATTACTAGGTAACCCTGCGCTTGTAACGAATGGGATATGGTTATCTTTGGTCGTCTCTTAAACGGCTGACAATATACTAACAATATCGGAGATACGCCCTATGCGTGCATTCACACCATTCCCTTCGTTTCATAAAACACTACTCGGCCTTGCCGTTGTTACCGCTATGTCCACAACTCAGGCACAGGCAGGTGAAGTTGAAGTGTTGCACTGGTGGACTTCCGGCGGTGAAGCTGAGGCCGTAGGGGTGCTGAAGGATCTCGTCGAGGCTGAAGGCCACACGTGGGAGGATTTTGCGGTGGCTGGCGGTGCAGGGGATAGCGCCATGACGGTACTCAAGTCACGTGCTATGTCGGGCAATCCTCCGTCGGCAGCGCAGATTAATGGACCATCAATCCAGGAGTGGGGCGAGCTGGGCCTGCTGGGTAATCTTGATGAAGTGGCTGAGCAAGGCGACTGGGATGAATTGTTGCCTGATGTCGTTGCCGACATGATGAGTTACGAGGGGAATTACGTGGCGGTCCCGGCCAACGTGCACCGGGTCAACTGGTTATGGGCTAATCCTGAGGTGTTCGACGATGCCGGTGTCGAGATTCCCACCACCTGGGATGAGATGTTTGAAGTTGGTGAACAGTTGCGTGAAGCAGGCTATGTGCCACTCGCGCATGGTGGTCAGCCCTGGCAGGACGCGACCATTTTCGAAAGCGTTGTGCTCAGCTTGGGAGGCAGTGATTTTTATCGCCAAGTATTCGTCGACCTCGATGTCGAAGCGATCGAGAGCGACACTATGATCGAGGCACTTGAGACCTTCAAGCAGCTCCGTGAGCTGATGGATGATGGCATGTCAGGGCGTGACTGGAACATCGCTACGTCCATGGTCATCAATGGGGAGGCGGCCATGCAATTGATGGGGGACTGGGCCAAGGGTGAGTTCACCGCAGCCGGGTTGACCGCCGGGGAAGATTACCTCTGTGTAGCCGCTCCAGGCACCGAAGACGCCTTTACGTTCAACATCGATAGCTTTGCGATGTTCCGAGTCACTGAGCCAGACGTCCAGGAAGCACAGCAAACACTCGCTCGCCTGGTGCTTGAACCTGAATTTCAGGAGGCGTTCAACAAGGTAAAGGGGTCGATTCCTGCGCGGCCTGATCTGGACATGAGCGAGTTCGACAGCTGTGCCCAACAGTCGCTAGCCGATTTTCAGCGCACCGCTGAAGAGGGTGGTCTCGTGCCTAGCCTGGCCCATAATATGGCCGTTCGTTCCGATGTCCAGGGGGCTATTTTCGATGTCGTGACCAACTACTTCAATGACGACGACATGCAAGCCGAAGAAGCTGCTGAACGGCTGGTCAACGCCGCTGAAGCGGCCTCGTTCTAACGTTCATTCGCAACCTGTATAGGCGCTGACCGGCGCCGCCGTGATGGCGGTGCCACCGCTTCTTGGCGAGGACGTTTCTCCATGAAAAATTTCTTTTCGACGCCTACCCCTACCGGGCAACCTGCTCCGCCTGCCGCGACCTCGAGTGGGTTGCAGGCGTGGCTGCCGCGCTTGGTGCTTGCCCCTTCGGTGGCTATTTCATTGTTCTTTGTTTACGGCTTCATGCTGTGGACCTTTGTTTTGTCGCTCACCAGTTCACGCATGCTACCCAGCTACGACTTTGTTGGCTTTGGTCAGTATGCCCGGCTGATGCAAAACGAACGCTGGTGGGTGGCGTCTACCAACCTGATGATTTTTGGCACGCTGTTTGTGGTGATTTGCTTGGTCATTGGTGCGTTACTGGCGATGTTGCTCGACCAAAAAATCCGCCAGGAAGGCGCACTGCGCACGATCTACCTCTATCCCATGGCATTGTCCTTCATCGTCACAGGGGTGGTCTGGAAATGGTTACTTAACCCCAGCCTGGGCATTCAGGCGATGGTTCGCAGTTGGGGCTTCGAATCGTTCCGGTTCGACTGGTTGGTCGACCCGCAGATGGCGGTTTATACCCTGGTAATTGCGGCCGTATGGCAAGCCTCGGGGTTTGTCATGGCATTGTTTTTAGCAGGGCTTAGGGGAATCGACGACAGCATCGTCAAAGCGGCTCAGCTTGACGGTGCCAGCCTGCCGCGCATCTATTGGCGGGTGGTGATGCCATGCCTGCGCCCGGTGGTTTTCAGCGCCGTGATGATCCTGGCGCATATTGCGATCAAAAGTTTTGATCTTGTCGTCGCGCTAACCGGCGGTGGGCCAGGCTATGCGTCAGATCTCCCCGCTACCTTCATGTACGCATACGCCTTTAACCGCTCGCAAATTGGCCTGGGTTCTGCCAGTGCCATGCTAATGCTGGGCGGTGTATTGGCCATTCTTATTCCGTACCTGTATTCCGAATTGAGGGGTCGCCGGCATGGCTAATGTGATTCGTCGTCAAACGCTCGCTGCGCGCATCAGTCGACTGGCGGTATACGGCGTGCTGATCCTCGCGGCCCTGTTCTACCTGTTACCGCTGGTGGTGATGTTGATGACCTCGGTGAAGCCGCTCAGTGAAATCAGCGCAGGCACACTGCTTATGCTGCCGCAAAACCCGACGCTGGCCCCGTGGACCAAAGCCTGGGGAGAGGCCTGTACCGGTATGCGCTGCGATGGCGTTGGCGGTTACTTCTGGAATTCGTTCGCGATTGTGATTCCAGCTGTATTGATCTCCACGGCGATTGGTGCGCTGAACGGCTATGCGCTAACCAAATGGCGCTTTAAAGGCTCGGAGCTGGTTTTCGCGCTGATGCTGTTTGGCTGTTTCATTCCGTTTCAGGTGGTATTGCTTCCCATGGCGCAAACCCTTGGGTGGCTGGGCATTTCTAGCTCCCGTGTGGGGTTGATCCTGGTTCACGTGGTGTTCGGTATTGCCTTTACCACGCTTTTTTTCCGAAATTTTTATGTAGGCATACCCAATGAACTAGTGTCAGCGGCGAAGCTGGACGGTGCCGGCTTTTTCCGCATTTTCTGGCGTATTTTAGTGCCCGTTTCAACGCCGATTATCGTGGTGTCGGTGATCTGGCAGTTCACCCAAATCTGGAACGACTTCCTGTTCGGCGTGGCGTTTTCTGGCCACAACACCCAGCCCGTCACCGTCGCACTTAATAACCTGGTCAACACCTCAACTGGCGTGCGCGAATACAACGTCAATATGGCGGCGGCGATGATTGCTGCGCTGCCCACCCTGGTGGTGTACGTGCTGGCGGGAAAATACTTCGTGCGCGGGCTCACGGCCGGCTCAGTGAAAGGCTAACAATAACAAGGTGAACCATTATGGCAGCGTTAGAAATCCACAACGTGCGCAAAGACTTCGGCACCGAGCGAGTGCTGAAAGATGTCAGTATATCGATCGATTCCGGCGAGTTCCTGATTCTGGTCGGCCCGTCCGGATGCGGTAAATCAACGTTGATGAATGCCATTGCCGGGCTTGAGCCCGTCACCAGCGGCAATATTTATATCGACGGCGAAGACGTCACATGGCGAACACCCTCCGAGCGGGATATTGCCATGGTGTTCCAGTCCTACGCGCTCTACCCGAGCATGACGGTACGTCAGAACATCAGCTTCGGGCTTGAAATGCGCAAGGTGCCTAAGCCCGAGCGTGAGGCCGCCGTCGAGCGTGTCGCCGACCTGCTGCAGATTTCTCCCCTGCTAGAGCGTAAACCGTCTCAGTTGTCAGGTGGGCAGCGTCAGCGGGTCGCCATGGGACGTGCCCTGGCCCGTGAACCCAAGGTGTATTTGTTCGATGAGCCACTGTCGAATCTGGATGCCAAGCTGCGTGTTGATATGCGCACCGAGATCAAAAAGCTCCACCAGCGCCTGGGCACAACGATTGTCTATGTGACCCACGATCAGGTTGAGGCAATGACGCTAGCCGACTGTATAGCGGTGATGCGCGATGGGTGTATTTTGCAGCTTGGCAGCCCCGACGAGGTCTACAACAACCCGGTGGATATGTTCGTGGCCGGCTTTATGGGCTCGCCATCAATGAACTTCATTCGCGCTACCTTGGAAGATAACAACGGCGGTTATCAACTTCGCATTGCCACGCCGGGTGAGGATGAGCTGGTGCTGCCCTGGCCGGAAGAGCGCATCGCCCCAGATATGGCCGAACGGCTTAACCAGCAGGTCATTCTTGGCCTACGCCCAGAGCACTTCAGCGAAGAGGATGAGCGGTTAACGTCCCAAGCCGAAGGAACTCTGCTGAGTGCCAGTGTGGCGGTGGTAGAACCTACCGGGGCGGATATCTTGCTGCGCTTACCGCTGGGTGAACAGGAAGTGACCGCCCGCGTTGGGCCTAAATGCGCGGTGGTTGCAGGGGAGCGCTTATCGCTGCGTGTTGATATGGGGCGGGCGATTCTATTTGATGCCGAAACCGGGCAGCGTATTGCTTAATGAATCAGCTTCCCACAGCGTAGTGTGTCGCTACGTTGTGGGAGGAAGCTCTTGCTATTGGGATGCTCTAGGTAGGCTTTAAAAGGAGGCGCCTTTGAAAAGTTTGTGTAAGCCATGTCGGAAAATTTTGTAAGAGACGGCTTACAAGAGACTAATGCGAAGAGCGCCTTGATATTTAATAACTATTTGTTTTTATTTGATTTTATAGGTTGGCTCAGTAACGCGTGATTTTTCTCCCACCAGCCCGCTAGCCCCGAAGGACGTTGCAACCTCTCGCCATCCTATTACCCTTATCGCCTCTTATTAGTAAAAAAATGATTCAGGGAGTGGTGTGATGGCGAACGGTAACGGCCTTTCCTTTACTCTCACCTTGCCCGGCGTAGACGATATCGCCGTGGTGGATTTCTCCCACCGAGAAAAACTGTCAGCACCCTTCGAGCTATCGCTCAACCTTGCCAGCCGCAACGGCCAACTTGCCGCCAGCGAGCTATTGGATCGTGAAGCCACCTTAACTATCTGGCATAGCGGCGAAGCGCTGCGCCATATTCACGGCATTGTCAGCGAATTTTCCCAGGGCGACCGCGGCCACCGCCGCACCTTCTACTCCCTGGTAATGCGCCCCGCGCTTTGGCGACTCTTCCTGCGTCACAACTCGCGCATCTTTCAAGCGCTCTCGCCGCTTGAGATTATCCGCACCCTTTGTCAGGAGCGCGGCGTCAGTGACGTCACTTTTGATGTTACCCGCGAGCCAGCCGAGCGTGAATACTGCGTACAGTACCGTGAAACGGACCTTGCGTTTATCGAGCGTCTGGCTGCCGAAGAAGGGCTGTTCTACTACCATGCTTTCGAAGAAGGGGCGCATCGCCTCATCTTCACCGATGATCCTAAAACGTTACCCAGCCTGGGCGAGCGCACCTACCACAGCCGTGCGGGGGGAACACCGCCCACGCGCCATGTGCGTAAGCTTCGCCATACGGCGCGGGTAGCCAGCTCCTCCGCGACGCTAAAGGACTACAGTTTCAAGAACCCTAGCTATGCACAGCTGCATGAGCATCAGGGGCAGGATGTTGAACAGCACGGTCAACAAGCTGACTACGAACATTATGACTATCCTGGACGCTACAAACAGGATGCCTCCGGCAAACCGTTTACCCGTATTCGTTTAGAGCACCTGCGCCGCGAAGCGGTGACCGCTCACGCCGAGAGTGACCTGCCGGAACTTGCCCCCGGCGTTTGCTTTACGCTGACTGACCATGATAACGACAGCCTCAATCGTGACTGGCAGCTTATCGAGGTAATTCATCACGGCGAACAGCCCCAGGCGTTGGAAGAAGACAGTATTTCCAGTAGCGATACCGCAGGGATGACTCGCTACCACAACACGCTGGTGCTAGGGCCTGCCGACACCGCCTGGCGGGCAACACTCAATGTGAAACCGCGTGTCGATGGGCCTCAGGTAGCGTTTGTCGTAGGCCCCTCAGGGGAAGAGATTCACTGCGACGAATACGGTCGGGTCAAGGTACAGTTCCCCTGGGATCGCGACTCAGAACCCAATGAAAAAGCCAGCTGTTGGGTGCGGGTTTCTCAAGGCTGGGCGGGTGGCGGCTACGGCAGCATCGCGATACCCCGTATCGGCCATGAAGTGATCGTTTCTTTCCTGGAAGGCGACCCGGATCAGCCGTTGATCACCGGCCGTACCTACCACGCCGCCAATACCGCGCCGTATCCCTTGCCCGAGCATAAAACCCGCATAGCGATCAAAACCCAGACCCACCAAGGGGAAGGCTTTAACGAGCTGTGCTTTGAAGACAAGGCCGGGGAAGAATTTATCTACATGCACGCCCAGAAAAATATGGAACTGCATGTCCTCAACTCGCGGCAGAAGCGGGTCGAGTTCGACGATACCGCGACTATCGGCAATAACTCCCACTTGGCGGTCGCCAAGGATCGCGTCGAAACTATCGACGGCAACCGCGATATCACCGTGCGCACCAACCACACCGAACAGATAGACGGCGAGCGCGGATTAACGGTGGGTGGCAGCTATCAAACACATGCCAACGGCGATATCACCTTTAAAGCAGATGGCGAATTGATACTGGATGCCAGCAAAATAACCCTGGTCGCCGGTGGTGCCGCGTTGGTAGTTGCTGGCGGCAGCGTAGACGTGACGCCCACCCTTAATGTGGGTTCGGCATCGCCCAGTTCAGCGGCGCTCCCTCCCATCCCCGCTGTGCTTGAGGCCGCCGCAGGCGAAGGCAGTCCGTTTGTCTCCCACTGCCCGCTCGAAGAGGAGTAATCCATGGTAACGGCTGACTACTGGCTGGCCCGCTGCCATGTCATGGCCCATTTCCCCAGCACCCGACGCTGGGAAGAGGACGCCGACGAAGCCGTCACCGTCGCCGCCGTGCTGGCCGAGGATGAAGCCCAGGTAAGGGCGCTATTACAGCAGCAGTGTCACGATGATGGCCTGGGGTTGATACGCCTTGATGCCATTGAAACCCTGCTTCAGCGCTGTCGACGCGAAGGCCTGGTTCAAAGGCTGGTGGAACTGGCCCACACCACCTCGCCACAACAGCCGGTAGCTTATGGCGAGATGCTACCCCTTTTATCGGAGAAAGCGCCCGGGCCCGAACCCGCAGTGACCCTCCCGCCGGTAAACTACCAGGAGATCACTTGGCAAGCGCTGTTTGCCCTCCATCAGCCACCGCTATGGGCGGTCATCGACGGGGTTAACTGCCGGGACGCCATGGCACGCCTTGGCCAAGCCGAGGCCCAAAGCGCCTGCCTCTATGCCTCTACGGATACCGCCACCCAGGCCAATGCCCCCTGGCTGGTACGCCTTGAAGCAGACAGCGACCTACGCGAATGGCTGGAAAGCCTTCCCCAGGATCAGCACTGGGGGATACTCCTGCAATCAAACGCAACGATAAAGCAACTGCGCAGCCACCTGCGCAAGTTCACGATGCTATGGACGCCCGCCAACGATCAGGCCCCGGTGTACTTTCGCTTTTACGACCCCCGAGTGGCGCTGGACATGGGCCAAGCGCTGGAGCCCTGGAAGCTGGCCGCTTTTATGGCACCGATAGAGGCACTGATCCTTCCTGTCTCTCCCCTGATGGCGTTGCCGCCTGAGCTTGAGTTCGCACCCGCGATGGCGCTGGATACCGATGCCAGCGAGGTGCAAGGATGCCTAGTGTGTATCAGCCTTAGCGACGATGCCCGCGCCGTCAACGGCCAGGGGCGGCAGTTTGCGATAGGGCAAGCGGAGTACCAGCATTTTGGCGAGCTTGCACAGTCAAGGGCGAGCCAAGCCCTCGCACGGTCGCTCAAAGAGCGTTACCCCCAGGTATCCGAAGGTGAGCGGATGCGTGCGGTGATCGAGGCCACACAGTTAGGGCAGCGGTATGGGGTGCAATCCAAAAAACAGATAAAAACGCTGGCCATTTGTGTGCTGGAGGTTGGTGCAGACTTTCCCCAGCGTCACCCCGACGCACAGCGAATACTCGACAACGCTAAACTCGCTGGCTGGCGGAAGTGCCAGCTATTAGAAGAGTGGCTACCTCGAGGGCGTATACGGCATGCGCTACTAGCCCCCTATCCACAATCGGGTGAGCATGAAGACAACTATCGGCCCATCGCTGACGAGGAACGTCCATGAGCTATCAACCAAGCATCGAAGACATTGCGTATTTAGCGGAACACCAGCCGGAGCGCTTCTCCAGCCCTGCGACAACGCTAAGATCGATCCAAAATGCTATGCAAGCAGACGACGTTCAGCGTGACGCACTGGAAGCGGCCACGGCCCAAAACCACTACAACGACTTCTTGGCAAATGGTGGGCAACCAATCACGGAAAGCCCGATTCCGCCGGAACCCGCAGACGAAGAAAGCCGTCAGGACCCTGAATTTGGCGCCATGTGCGTTGAGTGTGCCTCACTAACACCTTGTATCGAACAGGTGGAGGTCGTTTGCCACGCCGGTGAGAATACCCGCGTAGTACTGCAAGGAGAAAATGAACTCTCTGCTACGGACTGCAAAATATATTTTGTTGCGGATCAGTTTGTGACGGGCGAGGGAACCTTCGAAGATTTTCTAGCTGGTACGCAGCTCAAGGATGAAGGCCAAGTAACGATCAATCTGGCCAGCAACTGCCCCCATGAGCAGCACACGCTCTATTGGACCGACGAGATTAACGGTACTGCGCTCGCCCCAGGAGCGACCTCCACCGTTGATTTTACGGTGATGACCCAGCCCGTTCCGCCCATCACCCTACCCAGCGTGCTGATGGGGGTGGTCTCTACGAATGAAGAGCTCGCCTTTAAAGCTGCCGTCATGTTGCTGAATGTACTCATGAACCGTACCGCCATGGTAAACGAAGAGCGTTTTCGCATCAGTTATGACGGCACGAACGACTTCCATTTCACGACAGTGACGCTACCGCAGCTAAAGTTCGACGGCTTGGTGACTATCGCGCCGCCTACGATCGATACCCGTCCGGTCGAAAAAAGGGAAGGCCGTATGATCGCCGCAGAACAGAGCATGGGGTCGCGGGTAAGGCAGGTAACCGCACGGCAAGGCTGGGGCATCCACGCTGACCTCACTGTCGTATGTGGTGCTAAAAACACCACAATAACCGTGGGTAAAAGTCCCAGCGAAACCGAGACCCTTGATACTGGTTCCTCACTTCGCCAAGCAGAGAGCCAGCGGCAACAGCAAAACACGGTTGAGCGATTTATTGGCACTCTGACCGAGGCGTCGCAGCGTATCGCCAAAAACCTGAGTGGCACCGAAAATGACGATAGCAAGCTATTCAGCTTCTACACCCGTGGCCCGGAGTTAATGCTGGGCGCGACCACTGAGCAGGTGGAAGAGAGCGGTGGCCCCGGAACGAGCTGGGAAATTACACCGAGGCTTTCGCTAGCGTATGAGTGTGGGGTGCAGCTCGATATCTACGAAGCATTGAAAATAGCCGCCAGGGGAACCGGCGGTGGCGCCGCGCTCGTCACGTTTCTGGAAAGTGTTGAAGGTGGCTTTAATGTGTATTTTGCCGAAGGCCAGTTGATGCCCGCTTTATTCATGGAGGTTGGGTTGGGTGTTGGCCCCGAGGGTACGGAAAATATGCTTCGTGCCACCTACAACGTACAAGTCAACGCCTTCGAGCAACCGGAAGGGCAGGTGAGCATCACCCTAAGCGCCCTGGTCAGCGGCGGCATGATGGGGTACTTCGACAGCCTGTTCACCGAGCGAACCGTATTCAAGTACGGCGTTCAGGTGGCAACCAGCGGCAGTATCACAATTGCCATCGAAAACGGCCAATGGGGTTACCAGCTTTCCCATGCCGGTGCGATGCTCAGTGTACAGGGGTATAAAAAGGCGGATGTAGAGTCAGGTGGGAATGAGCCAGTTGCTGGTGGTCGTAGCCGACAAGCCCAGCACAGCAGTTCCCAAGTGGTTGAGACGGACGACGGTACTCGCTGGCAAGAAGATGGTGAAACCCATCGCTACCGTTTGGCCGATAGCTGGACGGGAACGTTTCATCCATTTAACAACGCAGGTTAAAGGCATCACATGAAATTACTTATTACTTTCGTTTTATCGGTATTGCTCAATATGGGGGTACAGGCAATGGCACAGGAAACCGAGTATCAGTTTGGCGTACGCTGGAGCGTTAATGGCTTAGCCTCTTCGATTGACGTACAAGATATTATGTTAGATTTCTCCGGCACGTCGAGCAATCGGGATACTCTTCTGCCCATTTCTCAATACATCAAAAATGGTAAGAATACGGTCAAGTTATATACGTGGCCGCTTGAATATGAGTCTGATCACGAGCTACGAGTATCGTTACTTTATTGGGAGCCGGGTGACAACCCTAACACCGATGCGAAAACTGCTTTTGAAGTTGTCATGATGCCTGGTCAGGATAATGCAGAACCCGAAGTCATTTCTATAGAGCCAGAAGCCCCTTTACAGCCACGGCAAAACGGTATTCGTTTTAATCGTAACGAGGATAACGATACATTGGAAGTCGCGTTCAATAACCGCCAGCAGATGCCCACATGGTGCTGGGAAGAGGGCGATGTTCTAAAGGATAACGACGCTACCCGCGATAGCTTGACCCGCGAATACCGCCGACTGCATGCGCTGTTTGCAGCGGGCGATAACGATGCCCTGTTAGCGGCTGCGTCGACAAGGACAAAAGAACTTGCCCTGGCTTCGGGTACGCCGGAAGACTACGTGCGTCACCGGTTCAGCTACACCATGTACTTCGATAACCCGGATATCTACCAGTTAAATGATTTTCCCGAAGAGCCCATGACGTTGAACTTAGGAGCAGATAATCGCGTGGCATGGCTAACAACGGAAGGCGTCCAAGTCCCGATAAGGTTTAATCATATTCAAGAGAATGATGTTTCAAGCCGAGTAAGGCCTTACTTCATTCGCCGCGATGGCCAGTGGGAAATCTGCCGATGAAACCCATCGCACGCAAAGGCGACCTGCACTGCTGTCCGATTCCCGGTCACGGCACTACGGAAATTGTCTCCGGTTCGCCCTCTCAGGTAGAGGGCCAGCCCGTGGCGCGGGTGGGTGATAAAACCGGCTGCGGCGCCACCATCATCGAAGGTTCCAGCCACTCCAACCACGATGGTAAGCCCACCGCCTACCTGGGCTGCAAAACCGATCATGGTGGTGAGATTATTACCGCATCGAGCAGTGCCAAGGTGGAGCCTTAAAGGGTCGTGTCAGTTTATAGAGTTGGCCAAGGCATTTGATAGCATGAAGAAATGGATAGCTCACGGTTGGCTTGTTGCGCTGACACTTACTAGTGCACCAGCTATGGCACAGGAAACCGAGTATCAGTTTGGCGTACGCTGGAACGTCAATGGATTAGCCACCGGTACGCACATCCAAGATATTCTACTCGACTTCAAAGGCGAGCCTAGTGCGCAGAATACGATGCTGCCAGTCACTCAGTATGTGCGTAATGGACGTAACGAAATTCAATTTTACGCTTGGCCAGTGCCTTTTGCAGAGGGGCATGAGATACGACTCTCTATGGAGTATTGGGAGTCAGATCAAAACCCGAATACGGAGGCTAAGACCGCTTTTGAAATCATGATCAAACCGGAGGAAGAGGATGTAGAGCCTGAAGTCGTATCAAGAGACCCTAACGCCCCCCTGCAACCAGTAGAGAATAGTATTCGGTGGGAGGATCATGTTGGTCACTTCAGGTTGCATGTGCCGTTCCAAAACCGTCAACAGATGCCCACTTGGTGCTGGGAAGAAGGCGATGTTCTAAAGGACAACGACGCTACTCGCGATAGCCTGACCCGCGAATACCGCCGACTGCATGCGCTATTTGCAGCGGGCGATAACGATGCCCTGTTAGCGGCCGCGTCGACAAGGACAAAAGAACTCGCCCGGGCTTCGGGCACCCCCGAAGACTATGTGCGGGATCGGTTTAGCTACAGTATGTATTTTGACAATCCTGATATTTACCAGTTAGACGATTTCCCCGAAGAGCCTATGACGCTAAACCTGGGAGCAGATAATCGCGTGGCATGGCTGACCACAAAAGGGGTAAGTGAACCCATTCGTTTTAATAATGTTTCACAGGAAGGTCGTGCTAGCTACGTAAGTCTCTACTTCACCCGCCGCGATGGCCAGTGGGAAATCTGCCGATGAAACCCGTTGCCCGCAAAGGCGATCTACACCGCTGCCCCATCCACGGTCATGGCACTACGGAAATTGTCTCCGGTTCGCCCTCTCAGGTAGAGGGCCAGCCCGTGGCGCGGGTAGGTGACAAAACCGGTTGTGGTGCCACCATCATCGAAGGTTCCAGTCACTCCAACCACGATGGTAAGCCCACCGCCTACCTGGGCTGCAAAACCGATCATGGTGGCGAGATTATTACGGTGTCGAGCAGTGCCAAGGTGGCGCCTTAATGCATCGCATCATTTTATTGAGTTACTGAAGATCGGAAACTGGTGTAACGACGGATATGTTTATCGCGCGTTATGAGCAAAATTTGGCATCATCTAGCGGAAGGCGAGATATTGGTACCCTTTGAATATCAATCAGTGAATACAGATGCGCCTTGGCCTGTTTTTACCGATTCAGACGGCAGGGAAAAGCGCTATCCGGATGATTTTAGACAATGACGGCTAATGTGCGGCGAATGGGGTTAGCCTCGGAGGAGCTTCCGAGGCTAACCCCTTTTTGAATGGTGGAATCTCAACTGCGTAAGTGCCGCAATTCCCCATTGAGCGCTTTGATGATTGAGTAGCACATCAGCAGCATCACGATGGAGAACGGAATCGCCGTGGCGGTTACGCCCGCCTGAAGCGCTGTCAGACCACCCCCGATAAGCAGCACGATCGCGATGAGACCTTCCACGACCGCCCAAAACATCCGCTGAGGACGGGGCGCGTCGATCTTACCGCCCGCGGTGATGGTATCGATCACCAGGGATCCAGAATCCGAGGAGGTGACAAAGAAGATCAATGCCAGAATGATGCCTAGGGTCGACATCAGCCCCGTCAGCGGCAGCTCGTTGAGCATGCCGAACAGCGACAGTTCAGGCCTATAATTGTCGATTACATATTCCTTGACCAGACTACTGGCTGGGTTGGCATAGAGCTGATCAAGCGCGGTGGAGCCGAAGACGCCCATCCAGATAAAAATAAACAGACTGGGTACCAGCAGTACACAGAGCACGAATTCGCGCACCGTGCGGCCCTTCGACACTCGAGCGATAAACATGCCCACGAAAGGCGCCCAACTGACCCACCAGGCCCAGTAGAAAATTGTCCAGGCCTGACGATAGTCATCATCGTCCCGACCGAAGGGCGCCGATAAAGGCATAAACTCAGTCACATAGGTCGAAAGCCCCGACCAGAACCCGCTTAGGGCGATCAGCGTAGGGCCTGCAAACAATACGAAAAAGAAAAATAATACGGCCAGGACCATATTGATCTCGGAAAGCTTCTTTACGCCTCCCTCGAGTCCGCGCCAGACCGATATCATGGCAACCGCCGTCACCAGCAAGATGACGATGACCTGGGTCGTCGTGCTAACTTCCAGGCCGAAGACGAAGTTCATCCCCGCATTGGCCTGCTGAGCCCCGAGTCCCAGCGATGTCGCCAGGCCAAACAGCGTGGAGAACACTGCCAGAATATCGATCACATGGCCCCACCAGCCCCAGACGCGTTCGCCGAGGATCGGAAAAAACGCCGAGCGAATCGAGAAGGGCAGGCCCTTGTTATAGGTAAAGATGCCCAAGGCCAGCGCCATGACCACGTACACCGCCCAGCCATGGATCCCCCAATGCAGGTAGGTGCCGGCAAGTCCCATGGCGCTGGCCTCGCCGATTGCGTCAGGATTCAGCTCTCCATCGGCGTTGAAAGGGGATTCAATCCCCAGCGGCAGAGAGACGTTGGCATGATAAACCGGTTCCAGCACGCCGAAAAACAGCAAGCCGATACCGATACCAGCGGTAAACAGCATCGCGAACCAGGACAGGTAACTGTGCTCCGGACGGGCATCGGGCCCGCCTAGCCTTACCGACCCGTAAGGCAGCACGACCAGCGCCAGGCAGAACACAATGAAGAAATCCACCAGGATCATGAAATACCAATCCAAGGTGCCCGTAGAGAAGGCGACGATGGACTGGAACAGGTTTCCTGCACGTTCTGGAAATAGCAGAGTGAGGACAATGAAGATGACTGAGGCAAGCGCAGATACTAGGAAAACTCGGTTGTGAATATCAAAACCAAAAGGGCCGAGCTGCCCCTTGATATTGTCCTGGCCGACGACATAGTCGGTCTGCATGTCGTTCGCCCCAGGAGCAGGCTCGGACTCGTTCGAGTGATTCATAAAATACCTCTTCTAGTCGGTCAGAAGATGCTGCGTTGAAACACCATCATGGCGCTAACTAGCGTTGAATCCTAACTTGTTGCCAACGCAGCGGTATTATGGACGGTTTCGAACTACCCTGTTATCGCAGGTTTTATGTCGAGGTTAGTGGTCCTGCGAGCCCGCTTCCTTGTCGAGCCGTTTGATTTGCCGCCACAGGTCCTGACGCAGGTCGGCAAGCCTGGGCTGTTCATCGTGGGTGAACGCTACGGGGCGGCATAGCCGCTGGGCGCGCAGCCCCAAGCGGGCGCTAAGTAGCCCGGTGGCGAGTCCCTGGCCAGCGCGTGCGGAAAGGCGGCTGGCCAAGTCCAACGACAACATGTCCATACTGGCGTCGGTGACCAATTCGCTCGCCCCGGCAAACGCCATGTTGTGCAAAACGTGGCGGAATAGCCGCAGGCGGCTGGCGTATCCCAGTTCCAATCCATAAAGCCGACATAGTCTGTCCACCATCGCGAGACTGCGCCAGGCGACCAGCGCCATATCGACCAGCGTTAATGGGCTTACCGCTACCATAATGGCGGTTTCGCCGGACATTCGCGTGATTAAACGCTGTGCCTCGCGGTCACGTGGTGCTAGCAGGTGATAGCGCAGCAATGTCTGGATCTCTACGCCACTATGGTGAGGCTGGCAGGCGTGTTTAAAAGCTTGCCAGTGTGGGTCGTCATCGGCCAGTTTGAGTTGCCGCTTGAGTTGCTCAGCCATGCTCTGAGCCTGCTTGGTCGAACGTTCGGGCAGTTCGGCCAAGTCGCTACGCAGTCGGTCGTGGCGCTTTAGGCGGCGAAGACGGCCGAGTTCTTTAAGCAGTGATATCCCGCCCAGGCCAATCAACCCAATGCCAAATACCTGCCAGGCCACCGTCATCCATTGGGATTGCCTTAGGGCCTCGGGGATGCCGGTGACAAACTCAAGAACCCCCAGGGTTGCGCCACCTGCCAGCGCCAACATAAGTCCCCAGCGACGTTTGCGCGGCGCGCCCAGCCGAGCCTCGGGGAGGGCTTTTTCCTCGGCAGTGGGGGGCAGGGGCTGGTGATGGTCGGTAGGCGCAAACGTTTCGCGCTGGCGAAGCTCGACATCAGGGCCATCGCGGGTTTCCATGGGTTCATCAAGGTTGAAGTGCCGACGTGGCTGTGGGGTGGTCATGTGAGTTTATCTCCAATCAGCCAGTCGATGGCGGCGTCCATGCGGATGTGGGCAAGCGCGTCAGACTCAGTGTCCATGGGGCGAAAGCTGGGAAAGTCAAAGCCTTGCTGTTGCCAAAAATCGGGCGTTGGCAAGCGGGGCGGCACATCGCCGGGATACACCAGAACGTCTTCACCCTCAAGGGTTGTGCCTCTCAAAGCAGGCGAGCGCTTACTATTGTGCACCACTTCACGCGCCTCGGTAGCGCGAATGGCGGCCAGCGAGAGCGCCTTGACGGGCACGTTGGCAAACCGTAAATCCTTAAGCGGCTCGGCTAACAAGGCTTCGAGCAACTGCACAACATGGCCATGCTGCTCGGGCGTGACATGATCCGCTTTGGTGGCCGCAATGGCCAGCCTATCGATTTTGGGCGCAAATAGCCGGGATAGCAGGCTGCGCTTGCCGTAATCAAAACTTTGCATCAGTTGGCTTAGCGCCTGGGAAAGATCTTCGAACCGCTCAGGCCCGGCATTAAGGGCGCCCAAAACGTCCACCAATACAATTTGGCGATCAAAGCGACGGAAATGGTCGCGGTAAAAAGGCCGTACCACCTGCTGCTGGTAATAGCGAAAGCGCGCCGCCAAGGTGGCATACACACTGTCAGGCGGTAGTGCGTCAAGTTCCTCTTTGGGCATAGTGAGCTGGGGCAGCGGGAAAAACTGCAAGACCGGCGCGCCGTCGAGTTCACCCGGCAATAGAAAACGCCCCGGCTGAAGGTTGGAAAAACCTGCTTGCTTTGCGCGCCTTAGGCCCTGTGCGTAAGCCTCAGCAAGGCTTGCCAATTGCGCTTCGTCCGCCTCGGCAGCAGGGTCGAGGTTTTCTACCTCGGCAAGCCATTCGCTAAATAGCCCACGGCGTTGATCGCCTGAGTGCTGCGGCTGGGTCTGGCACCAGCTGTAAAAATCGTGCTGTAACAGCGGTAAATCGAGCAGCCACTCGCCGGGGTAGTCGAATAGGTCCAGTGTCAGATGGGCAATGTCCGGCGAAAGCCAGCCCTGCTGAGCGGGTCGATAGCGTAACTGCAAGCGCAGTTCGCTAATTCCCCGGGTAGGCTCAGGCCAGCGGGGCGGGGTATCGCGTAGCGCGGCCATCCCCGGGTCGTAGGGAAAGCGCGGTACGCCTAGGTCCGGCTGATTTAGTCGTTGTGCGCCGAGTAAGCGCCCTTCGCGTGCCGCCGGTAGTAGGTCTAATTGAGCCTCCACTCCCGCGTGGCGAAGCTGATTCACCAGCGAGGTCAAAAAGGCTGTTTTGCCGGCTTGGGAGAGACCGGTTACCGCCAAGCGAAGCTGGCGATCCCGGCCACGTTCTATCAGGTTACTCAGCTCGCGACGTAACGGCTGGCGCATGGCGCGATGTCCTCAATTAAGGGTAGGAATGCCGTGGCGCTACGCTCTGCTTAATGTGGTGCCTAATAAATGCTGAGCACCGGGAACTAGCCATACTGGGTCTAATCGGGTATTCGCAGCTTCTACACACACAAAACGTTTGGCAGCGTCGATGGAGGTATCGGCGGGTGGCTGCTGATCCGGGTGCCATACTACAGTGGAATCGCTCGACTGTTTGCCGATGCGCAGTGTGCGCGGGCCGTCGTGGAGCATAACGGCTTCATTGGAGTGATAGATGCGATCTACTGCGCCACGAATCGCCAGCGTGCCTTGCTGCTCGCTTTCCGCAAAGTCACGCAGCTTGTCGAGATAGCGTGCCCCGGTTAACCCTTCCAGGCGACATTGATGTGCATCATCGACCGCCAAATACGAATGCAGTGCGCCACTCACCTTAACCGGGGTGTCGCCGATGTTTTCGCTGATCAATTCGACGGCCAGGCGCTGTGCATTGGCTTGGATAATTGCGCGTACCGTCAGTTGCGAATGCAACCGTTGGGTTGGGGATAGGTGGAGCTCGATCCCTTCGGCATGCTCATCCGCCGCTTCGAGTCGCCACTCAGCGTGGCGTGCCAAACCATGGAAGGTGCCGCTGCGGTCAGGCGTTTCGTCAGCGTAGCGCTCATCGGCGAACCACGGCCAGCAAAGCGGAATGCCGCCACGGATGGCGCCCGGCATCGGTTGCGGTGTGGGGGTTACCCACAGCCAGCCACGGTCCTGTGGCGGGCGAAAGTGCAGCACCTGAGCACCCTGCAGCGATATAATCAATTCACCCCAGGGGGCGTTGAACAAGACAAGCTCGCGTCCTTGCCAGTGAGACGTCTGTTGGCCGTCTACACCGTCAAGCAATTGCTGGAGGGTGTCGGGAATCATGGGCAATCCTTTTTCAGCAGGGCCACTATCAATCAATGAATATTAGCGCGAGACCTTAACGCTGTGTGCTATGTTAGAACAAGCAAGTAAACAGCGTAAAATTAACCACACGTACAGAAAGGAGGCGACATGGGTTTTATTGCTTGGTTAATTATTGGTGGTTTGGCTGGCTGGATTGCCGGCAACATCATGCGGGGCGGCGGCTTTGGTGTGCTGGGTAATATCGGTGTCGGGATTGTTGGTGCCGTGCTAGGCGGCTTCTTATTTAGCCTGTTGGGTCTACAAGCAGGTGGCTTTATAGGATCGCTCGTCACCGCCATTGTTGGGGCCGTTGTCTTACTGTGGATTATCAGTAAGGTGAAGCAGGCCTAAGGTCTTGAGCGATAAGCGACTGTAATACTCTTGCCATGGACCCGCGACGTTAAGCGTCGCGGGTCCATGTGTTTCTGGGCGGTTACCAGCCGCCTTGCCCCTCCAGCAAGCTACGCGTGTTATTGTTAAGCGGCAGCTTGAAATCGGCACTGCCCAATACCATCGCATCACCGGAGCGTACCACCCGCGCGCTGACATAGACATAGTCTTGCCCTTGAGCATAGGTGCCCATCAGAATGGAGCGCGCGTCGTGCTGGGCGCTTAAGCGTTGAACCTCGCGTGATAGGATCAACTCGCCCACGCTCTCTTCGATAAACATGCTGTCGCGCATTTTGACCTCGCGCACTTGCATGCCTTGACGCCCCAGTGCCGACGCCATGAGTTCAGAACTCATGCGCCCTAAGGTAGAGGATTGGCTCAAGTCGTCGATGCTAACAAACGTCGCGGCAATCATGGGGCTATAACGCGTCAGGTCGGGGTTACTCGCCACCATCTGTTCAGCGGCTGCCTGAGCGAGTTCTGGTAGGTCCGGATCGGGCTCTTGCTGTTGCATATTGTTGCCGCCAAGCGAGCTACAGCCTGCAAGGCCAAGTACCAAAAGGCTGACAGTTAACCACTTGGCAGCAGCCAGCGGGCGCGTTACATAAGTAAAGGCAAATGACATCATGGACATCGCATTACCACCTGTCCGTAATCGAGACCGACGGCGTTGACGGTGCGGAAGGAACACGGTCAGGCGCGTATTGACGCCGGTCGCCGCGGTTAATGTAGTAGATGTTCGACGAAGAATAGAGGATATGCTCACCGTCGAGAATCTGGGTGGTGATGATGACTTCTTCTTCGCCAGTGTGCGTCCAGCTGCCGCTGGTGACGTCAGCGGCTATGGCGGCGGGGATCAGGCCCAGGGCAGGTTCAGCCCACTGATTAAGCGGGATGGCGGCCACTGCAATACCACCTGCCAGCGCAGTGAATGCACCAACCGGCGGGCGAACGAAGTCCCGGTCACGGTGTTCGACTACTTCAACGCCAATATGAATTTCGGCGCTGTTAGGTTGCGGTTGGGTGGTAAGATTGGCACCGCGTGAGACTAGCTCACTGGTCAGTAATGTGCGAAAACCGCGGCCAAATTCCCCGCCGCTGTAGGCATGGGGTGTGTCTTGAGATGCTTCAGCTATGTGCAAATCTCGGAAGCGAACGCGCTCACGCTGGAGGATCTGAGTGGCCTCGTGGCGGGCCAATACATTCCAATGATGGGCAGCCTGCATGCGTTGCTGTTCGCTGTACGGATAGGTAGTGGCGATTGGGGCTTGCGAGGTATTCGCGTAGAAACAACCGCTTAGCGCAAGACTCGCCATGCCGATGGCCAGCGGATGTAGCGCCAATGAGGATAAATCGATAAAACGGATGCGCACCGGATGGTTCCTTCTCGCTACGAAACGGCTTTTTGATAGACTAGGCGGCGTTTGATCAACAGCGCGCCAACCTCAGCTGAGCAGACAGCGGTTCAGCGTCTTTAATAACACAGGGTTTGTGCTTTCAGGCACGCATTAAAACCGATAACCGTAGGGTTAGCGTGACATATTGCATTAGATCGGCCACGGGGTTAAAAACTTGAATGAGTAATCACACGGATGCTTGAAGATCACCGCAGCGGACCTCGCCACGATTCGCTTATGTCCCCGTACCGCGAAGACGACAGCGGTAGTGTGTGGATGGTGAGCTACATCGATATCATGACGCTTCTGGTAGCGCTGTTTGTAATCATTATCGCGGCGGCTGATGCCACGAGTCCGGCTTGGTTTGCGTCTGAAACACCTCCTGACCCCGTTTTTCAGTCGCCTGCGCCGCCGCTTGAAGTCCCATTGCCCGAACCGTTGGCGAATGCGCGGGATGAGCGACTTAACCAAGCGACTTGGCTGGGGGGGCCATTGCTGGCCAGTACGATAACGGCCGCTCAAGGGGTGGCCGGACGCCCACCGCGCACAACGAGAGGTGTCCCCCCGTTGCTCGCTATGCCTGACGATATATTAGAACCGTTAGCAGCGTTGCCTGAACCGCGTTTGCCGATGCCCCTGGCCCCTGTTGAGCAACCACCGTTGCCGTTTCCTCTGGTCAATTACATGGTGGTGCTGACGGATAAGCCGCCTAGTAATGTCGAAGAAATCAGCAACGATGCCGTTGATGGCGCCTTATCACTCAACGAACAACTTGACCGTTCAACATATTTACCCGACTTAGAAGGGGTGGAAGTATCCCGAGTTGAAGAGGGTATTAGTCTGCGGGTGCAAGACCAACTGCTGTTTCCTTCCGCAGATGCGGGGTTAACCGATGACGGTAGCGACTTGATCGGCACATTGCTCGATACTATTCAGCGTTACGATGGGGAAGTGTGGGTTGAAGGGCATACCGATAGTCAAACCATTGACACACCCGAATATTCGTCCAACTGGGCGTTATCCAGCGCCCGGGCCATTGCCATTGTGGAAGCGTTGGAAGCTTCAGGGGTGGCAACAGAGCGCCTGCGTGCCGTTGGACTGGCGGCTACTCAACCGTTGGCAGATAACGACACCTCCGAAGGACGAGGGCGTAACCGCCGAGTCGAAGTGGTAATACACGTGGAATAAATGCTGATTTTTCAATTTACTTTCCCTGTCATCGCCAGCGCATAAAAAAGCCCGCCGGGGGAGGCGGGCATAAAGGGCTTGGCTCACTGCAGCTCACTGGCAAAGGGGGGGGGTGTACATGGTTGCCAGTGAGTACAACTCCAGTATAGCTATTTATAAGGCTCTGCCAAGGGTTGTCTTGGTTTTTTTGTAATTGATTGTAAAACCATGTTGGTGCCTTAAAGGTGCAGTTCTGATGAGTTTGTATCGTGATATTGCACTATAAAAGTGCATGGAGAGTTTGGCGTTACGTCAACTCCCTAGCAGCATCCGCCAGCGCTGCGACTCCTTATATTGATATCAATGCGTTACCAGCATTGGCACGTATCGTGCTAAGCAAGAGATACGCTGTTATCGCCTTCTTTATTTAGTGCGATAACGAGCGACCACCGCTTAGCAGTAGAGAGGCTGTGCCATGCTTGAACACGCCAGCGCTTCAGCGCCCCCCGATAATAGAGCGCATGATATAGGCCCACCTCGCCTTGTGGTGACCGACCTAGATGGCTCCCTGCTTGACCACCACAGCTACGACGCCACCCCTGCAAAGGCATGGCTTGCCCAGTTAAAACAAGCGAAAGTGCCCGTCATCCCCGTTACCAGTAAGACTCGTGCTGAGTTACTTCCCTTGCGTGAGGCCCTGGGGCTAACCGCAACACCCTTTATTGCCGAGAATGGCGCCGTAATCGGTCTTCCTCCTGGCTGGTGCCATGCTCGTCTGGACCGACCAGGAAACGGACGTGACGGGATGGTGATTAAACAGCCCAGCGTTGATATAGGCTTTATTCGCGCCCGACTGCGCGTCTGGCGTAAGCGACTTGGGGTGCGCTTTACCCCCATGAGTGAGTTAACCCTTGACGACCTAATTGGACTGACCGGCCTTGATGCAACACAGGCGAAATTAGCCCGCCAGCGTGAGGGAAGCGAGCCGCTACTTTGGCACGACGACGACACAGCGCTTGAGACATTCCGCTGCGCGCTGGAGGGCGACGGCCTGCAACTTACCCAAGGCGGACGCTTTTGCCACGTCATGGGTAGCGCATCCGATAAGGGTAGCGCGGTCACATGGCTAATTGGACGCTTTCGAGCGCTACGTGGGCGTGACCCTCTTTCGCTTGGTTTGGGTGATGGCCCCAACGACGTATCAATGTTAAACGCCGTTGATCAGGCGGTGGTGATCCGAGGTCGTCATGACTTGGTGGTAGAGCCAAGCAATCCTCATCTTTACCGGACGCAGGCCACTGGCCCCGAGGGCTGGGTTGAAGGGGTGTCCCACTGGTGGGGCGATGCGCTTAGCCCTGCCAATCCGCGTGATGCAAAGGAGGCAAACGCATGAGTGATTTTCATCAAAACGGTGTGATTACCGATTTTCATAACCTGACGCGTCGCCCGGTTGAGGCGTTGGAAAAGGAGTTATGTCAGTTTGCCCGGCGCCGCCCGATGGGGTTGATTCTGCCCTCGTTATTTTCAGAGCTTGAAGGCCCGGCGCTTTCGGCCATTGTCGATGAGCTGGTTAAGGTGCCTTATCTCGGTGAGATCGTGATTGGCCTGGATCGGGCCGACCGTGAGCAGTTTTTATATGCGCGGGAGTTCTTCTCACGCTTGCCTCAGCACACACGTATTTTATGGAACGATGGGCCTCGCTTACGCGCGTTGGATGCAGAGCTGGAACAGCACGGGTTAGGTTCGCTCGAACCAGGGAAAGGCCGCAATGTATGGTATTGCGCAGGCTATATACTGGCCTCTGGTCGTTCATCGGTTGTTGGGCTGCACGACTGCGATATTTTGACTTATGACCGAGGCCTGTTGGCGCGCTTGATGTACCCGGTTGCCCACCCGCGCTTTAACTACAGCTTCTGTAAGGGCTATTACCCGCGCATTGCCGAAGGAAAGCTCAACGGACGCGTCTCGCGCCTGATGGTAACGCCATTATTACGAGCGCTTAAAACCGTATGTGGTCCCTTACCTTACCTCGACTATTTGGATAGCTTCCGCTATCCGCTTTCGGGCGAATTTGCTATGCGCAGCGACGTTTTAGAGGGGATTCGTATTCCAGCGGATTGGGGGCTTGAGATTGGCGTTCTCTCTGAACTTCAGCGAAACTACTCACCGCGCCAGCTTTGCCAAGTCGACATTGCCGATGCCTACGACCATAAGCACCAGCCGGTCAGCGAAGAGAACCCCGATGCCGGACTGAATCGGATGAGCTTGGATATCGCCAAAGCGCTATATCGCAAACTGGCCACCCAGGGGATTACGTTCAGCAGTGAAGATTTCCGCACACTTAAGGCAACCTATTACCGGCTGGCGTTGGACTTGATCGAGGCCTACGATCACGATGCCACCATGAACGGTTTGAGTCTTGATCGTCACAGCGAAGAGCAGGCCGTTGAGTTATTCGCTAGCAATCTGTTGGAAGCAGGTAATTTGTTTCTGGATAACCCCCGCGAACGGCCCTTTATTCCCAGTTGGAACCGCGTACAGGCAGCCGTCCCTGACCTGCTCATGCGCATGCACGAAGCCGTGGAGCTGGATAATCAGGGCGATGTTTAAGTTGCTTTGATTCGGATAGGGGAGGGCTAGCTGGGCGTATCATGGGTGATGCGCCCAGCCAGACTGAAGGTTAGTGATTAACCCTGATGAGAGGAAGGCAGGGCCTGGGTTGAAGAGGCTTGAGATCCGGCAATTTGGAAATGTGCAACCCGCTGGCGTAATTCAAAGCTGAGGTCTGCTAAACGTTGTGTTGCCCCGGTACTTTGTTGTACCAGCCCGGCATTTTGCTGAGTCATTTGATCCATCTGAGTGACAGCTTGGTTGACCTGCTCAATGCCATAGCTTTGTTCCTTGGTAGCCGCTGAGATTTCTTTCACTAACGTATTAAGCTGCTTAATGTTGTCGACGATACCGCTAATCACGCTGCCGGTGTCGCGTACTTGGCGACTTCCTTGCACGACCTGGGCGTCGGAGTTATCAATTAGCGTTTTAATTTCCTGTGCTGCCGCCGCCGAGCGGCTAGCCAATTGGCGGACTTCGCTGGCGACAACGGCAAAGCCACGCCCCTGTTCGCCTGCGCGTGCGGCCTCTACCGAGGCGTTAAGTGCCAATATATTGGTTTGAAATGCAATCGAATCGATTGTGGCGACGATACTGCTCATCTGTGTCGCGCTGTCGTTAATCGTCGACATGGTATCAATCACCGATGTCATCGCCTCGCTACCCTTTTGCGCACTGTCGGTGGTTTTGCTTGCCAACTGGCTTGCATGATCAGCGTGCTCAGCGTTTTGTTTTACCGTAGCCGTTAGCTGTTCCATGCTGGAGGCGGTCTCGGCGAGCGAAGCAGCTTGCTGCTCGGTACGTGTGGATAACTCTTCGTTAACTCCGACGATCTGTTCGACCGAGGTATTCACGTTATCCGCACTGTGGTGAATGCTACCAATGGTTGCTGATAACGTCTCGCGCATGCGGTCAATATCAAACAGCAGGCTTTGCTGGTCGCGGGCGGAAAGGTTTGTCGTGCGCGTTAAGTCGCCATCGGCGATATGACGTACCACGCTTGCGGCATAGCGCGGGTCGCCTCCCAAGCGGCGTGATACATCACGAATCACCCAGCCCATTAATAAGGTGACGGGGACTCCGATGATCAACAAGATGACACCTGAGCGGATCAGGCTCGATACAAAAGCCGTATTAATGTCATCGACATACACACCAGAAGCCAGCGACCATTCCCATTCGGGCAAGTGGCCAACGTAGCTTAGCTTGGGTACCTGCTCGTCACCGCCTAAACGGGTGGAATAGTATCCTACGTGACCGCCTCCTGACTGCGCCATTTCGAGTAGTTCGGCATACAGCAGTAGGCCACTGGAATCCTGGTAGTCGCTCATGTCTGTGCCGGAATCGCGGCTTGGGTGAGAGACGATTTTCAGATCGTTATCGAATGCAAAGATATATTCGCCGTCACCAAAGCGAACGCTGGCCATGTTGTCAATGGCGCGCTCCTGCGCTTCTTCGAGGCTTAACTCGCCTGCTTCTACTTTTGCCTGCAATGCCTCAATTTGGCTATGCACACTTTCAATAACGTATTGCAGGCTATCCCGCCGTTCATTCTCAATGGTTTGCCGATTTTCCCACGAGAGCCAGCCCACCAGTAACAGCATGGCGACCAAGATGATGGCTAACGTACCCCACAGTTTTTGTGTCGTTGTCAAACGTGTCATAAGGCTTTCCGGTAGTGTCGATTGTGTGTTTTTGAATTGATAGAACCAGCCGCTTAGGGTTATCGGCCTGATTGGATAAACCTTAATGATGTGACCGCTCATCTTGTCCTGTTTTTACGATTGGCACATTTTATGCATTTTCTCTAATTGAAATGGCTTAGGCAGGGAACGCCTCAAGCATTAACGGCGTAAGCCTTGATATATAAAAAAATTAGGAAAAATTAGGGGTTCTCCATGCAAGATGCCTATTCCATAGCATCCCAGCCGCTTGAGCTGTCGGATGACGAAGTGCTGATTTCCCGATCGGACTTGGAGGGAAATATTACCTATGCCAACCAAGCGCTTATTGATGTTAGTGGGTATTCGCTTAACGACATGATTGGCGCGCCGCACCGACTGTTTCGCCACCCGGATATGCCTAGCGAAGTGTTCAAAAATTTATGGACAACGCTGGAGCGCGGACGTACGTGGCAGGGAGTGATCAAAAACCGCTGCCAAAACGGACGAGGTTACTGGGTACATACCACTATTGCCCCCTTGCTAGACGGTGAGAGAGTAGTGGGGTACACCTCAATTCGTCGAAAGGCGACCGACGCCGCCATTGCCAAGGCTGAGAAAGTTTATGCGCGAATGCAAACAGGTCGTATGCGAGGCTTTACGCTGCATGATGGTGCAATAAAACGCTCGGGAGTTATCGGATGGGGGCAGCGTTTTAGTTTCCGTAGTATGCAAGCTAAGCTTATCGGGATGGTGTTAGCGGCGGTTGTGTTACTGGTGATAGGTGGTATCGCCGGGGTGTATGGGGTGACCAGCTCTGCAGATCGGTTACGTACGCTCAACCAGACCGGCCTTGAGGGCATCGCGGATTTACAGCGCGTTGAGCAACGCGTTAGCCAGGCGATTCAAGCGTTGGAGCCTGCCGTGAGCAATCCTAGACGGTCGGACTTAGATACGCTGGAAACACAGCTAGCCGATAATCGGCGTGACATTGAAGACGTGTTACAGCGTGTTGACGCCAGCGCGGAGGAAAACGAAGTCGAACAAGCGTTAGTTACTTATCTTACGCAATTTATGGATGCGATCGACACGACCTTCTCGGCAATTCGCGATGCTAACGGGTTTGCCGCATTTGAGGCCTTTAACGATAACGTACAGCCTACCTCTGAACGCATCAGTAGTACTGTCAATCAACTCGTGGCGCAAGAGCGAGAGGCTGCCCAGGCGCTAATGGCAAGCGCTGAACGTCAGCAGAATACGTTGCTGTATACGCAACTTGGCGTATTGCTGCTGGGTATTGTGATTTTGGTTACCTTAAGCACAGCGGTGCTGCGCTCGCTGATTAAATCGTTGAACGAGGCTCGGCGTGTAACCTTTCAAATTGCTGCTGGCAATTTGGCCAATCGCGTAACGCTTAAGCGTAAAGACGAACTCGGCGAGCTTTTGGGGTCGCTTGAAACCATGCGCGCAAGCCTTTCGGGTTTGATTACCGATGTCGGCGCCAAAGTCGAGGTTGTTACCCCCGCTTCCCAGCAGATTTATCAGGAAAATGAGGCGTTGGCCACGCGAACTGAACAGCAGGCATCGTCGCTTCAGCAGACCGCATCCAGTATGGATGAACTGACCGCGACGGTTCAGCAAAACACTGAAAACGCCCGTCAAGCGAACCAACTTGCCACGCAGAATGCTGCCACTAGCCGGGAGACCGGTGAGCGCATGGAGGCACTGGTTTCGCGTATGGAGCGGATCGCCAGCAGTGCCGAGAAAATGACCGATATTATTGGCGTGATCGATGGTATTGCGTTTCAAACCAATATATTAGCGCTTAACGCGTCGGTAGAGGCGGCTCGCGCGGGCGAACAGGGGCGCGGCTTTGCCGTGGTCGCCAATGAGGTGCGCAGTCTGGCCGGGCGAAGCGCAGATGCCGCGGGCGAAATCCGGCGTTTAATTGAGGCCTCTTCTCAAGAAATTAGCGGTGGAACCTCAGCGGTTAAAGACGCAGAACAGGCGATTGAGCGTGTGGTGACACAAGTAATGAAAGTCAGTGATATTATGGCCGAGATCAACACCGCTTCGGATGAGCAAAGTAGCGGTATTGCCCAAATCAATTCGGCCGTGGCCGAGATGGATCACGTAACCCAGCAGAATGCCACGCGGGTGCAGTCGGTTTCCGGTGCGGCGCAACAGCTTACTCGTCAGGCCTTGGAGCTGGCTAACGTGATTGCTGCTTTCCGATTAGAGGGCGCGAATGAGGAAAACACGCAGTCTGCACGCGGCCGCCTGGCAGGCACACAATTGAGTGAGGGGTTGCCGCCGCTGGCGTCATCATCGTTGGCTATGCTCCAGCGAGCTGAGGCTGCTGAGCATGATCAAGATGCTAAGGTAGTGTTTTAACGCAAAAACCCTGAGGCGGCAGGGTGGGCGCCTCAGGGTTGGTGCAATCGCCTAGTTGGGGCTTTGTTTATCAAGCGCCATGTCAGCTGGCGCGTGCGTGCGTTAGCGTATCAAATGCACTTCGCGGTAGAGATTCACTGATTTGGCAATGTAAACAGCGCACGACAGCGCTATGCTTGCCGGTGCCTTCAAGTCGAAAGTGACTTAAAAACGCTGACGTGGGCGACTCAAAATTGCCGCAGTGGCGGCAAATGATGTCGACCCCGCGGACTTTGTAGCTGATGGTGATGTGCTGCACGCTGACCTCCTCCCCGTGGGTATGATCGGTCTAGCCGTGAACCGCTTCTCACTCAACCTGACAGTGGCAAGCGGCAGAATATTAACCATAGGCTATTGCAATGACATCGGTGAGCAAAAATATCATTTTTTTTCGGCTTTCATAGCCTAGGTTAGATAATCGGCTGGTTTTAAAGTGCATGGTGGACATCTAGCGCAACGGAAGCGCAACAGGGAAGACCAAGCAGGACGCTTGATGGACTCATGGAGGCACGAACAGGACGTTCGTGAAGAATGTTCAAGGAAGACCTGATGAAACCCCGGCCAGTGACGGCCGGGGTTTTTTTATGTGCCCGTTAAGAAGCGGCTGGCTTATCGGTAGCCTCGGCCTCGCCGTCAGGCTTCTCGCTGCCCTGGTGGCCAAGTGGCTGGGCTTGATCAAGACGCGGATGATTATCCAGAAATTCGCGCTTAAGATCAGGCAGTTTGTCCAGCGCTTTGAGCGTGTGCGTCAACGCATGAATGGCGGCCAGCACGTCCTGGGTGTTGCCGGTTTCCGAAATCGTATGCATGTTGCGGATCGGAAAGCCGATGGAAGTAGCCGCGCTGTCCACTGAGGCGAGCACCCCGGCCATACCGTCGGTACCCGTATCGACGCCCACCATATCCCGCTGCATGGGAATCTCGTTGGCCTTGGCTGCCTGGGCAATCACACGGTTCAGCTGTTCGCTGGCAATCGAGCCGACGGCCATGGTGAAGCCTTTGCCCATTTCCAGCGGCTGCATGCGCTTCTCGCCAATGCCCGGCGCGGCCACATAGTCATGGTTCACATCCACGCCAATCAGCGCGTCGGGTTTTAGCTCGCCGGCCATCACGCGGCTACCAAAACGGCCGATTTCTTCGTAGCTGGCGATGGCAAATAGCACGCGCACCTGCTCGGTACCGCCGGCCTCGGCGATCAGCTTGGCGACTTCAGCGGCCACAAAACAACCCAGGCCGTTATCCAGGTAGGCGCCGTAGAAGGTGTTGGGGCTGAAGCCAGGGCGGATAGGGCGATCAAAAATAATCGAATCGCCAGGCCGAACACCCAAGTTCAATACCTGCTGCTTCTTGTTCTCGCCGTGGATCTGCAGGTCCAGATAGATCTGTTCCTTCTTGATACCTTTGCTACCGTCGCGCATGGCAGGATCGGAAAAGTGAATGGCGCCCAGCGCTTCCACGGTGCCGCCTTCAATGCAGCGATAGCTGCCCGGGGCGTCCGGATCTTCGCTGAACAGCTTCACTTCATGGCCGATCAGGACGGTCGGCAGGAAGGAGTCGGTATTGATCCAGATCTTGCCGTCATCGCCGATAGAGCGCACCTGCATGCGAATTTTATCCGCATGGCCGATGATCATGACCTTGAACATGTCGTCGCGGCCTGGATGCGTATCGAGCACAACCCCCGCGTTACCGCGGAACTGGTGAAGCTGCCAGTCGCTCGGGGCGAAGCTTTCAAAATAGGGTTTCAGCACGCCGTAGGTCATCGCGCCTTCCAACCCCACGGGGCTGGGGGCTGCCAAGATGTCGCGCATCAGTTTGAACTGCGCGTCGGGCATCGGTTGCGTCCAAGGGGGGGCGCTATCGCTCATAAGGCAATCTCCAGTCAGTGGGTGATAAACGATGCCTAGTTTGCCAGATTCCCACGCGGCGTGTAGAGCAAGTCGGGCGAAATCCCTTATTCGTGTTCATGAATCAGTTGACGTAGGGCGCTGGTTGCGGCGGAAGGAGGGTGGCGGCGGCTCAATACGATTCCCAGCTCACGGCGAATCGTCGGTTCGACCAGCGGGCGGTGCTCAATGCCTTCAGTGGCAATTTGGCGAAAACTGAGTGAGGGCAGCACGCTAATACCTAACCCCGCAGCCACCATGCGGCCAACCGTGGCGATCTGGCGGGCATCACATAAGATATCCAGCCGCGCCCCAATGCTTTGCATAATACGGTCAATATCCTGGCGTGAGCTGGAAAGGCGGTTAATGCCGATAAACGGATAGGCCGCCAATTGGCTCCAGGCAACGGCTGGTTGCGCCAGTAGCGGGTGTCCGTAGGGGCAAACGGCCACATAGTTATCTTCGAGAACGGGTTCAAATGTGAGGTCGTCTGTGTCGCCTGGTGGTACCGAAAGCCCTAAATCTACACGGCCTTCGCGTACCATCTGATTGATCTGCTCGGCTAACACATCGTGCAGGCTAAGATTAATACGTGGATAAGACTCATGAAAACGCTTAATAACCCTTGGGAATAATCCTGCTGCCAGGGTGGGCAAAGCGGCCACTGTCACCTTGCCGCGCTGTTTTGAAAACTGGTCGTTAAGATCCTCAAAGGCTTCGTTCCAATCATTCAATAGCCTCACCGCAACTGGCAGAAACGCTTCCCCTTCAGGGGTTAAGGCGAGTTGCCGGGTGGTTCGCGCAAATAGAGCCCCGCCTACATTCTCTTCTAATTTGCGCAGCGCAATGGAAATTGCCGGTTGGGAAAGATGTACTTGCTCGCTGGCTTCCGCAAGGCTGCGAGAGTGGGCGACGGCAATAAAAACACGAAGCTGCTGGATGCTTGGATTCATTTATAAAGTAAAACATAAATTAAAAACTATTCAATATACAAAATTAAATCAGCAGACCATGCTTGTTTTATCGCATGCACATGCATAGCGATTCCCATTTTTTATAAAAACAATAGCTCGTTTAGCGAGCTTCGGAGACACGATGAAAACGCTACTTACCACGATGGTGGCGAGCGCCGCTTTGCTAGCCGGTTCCGCCGTCCATGCCGATGAGCGTCTGCTGATTGGTTCTACTTCTAGCTCTTCAAGCCACTACAGTTACTTTGTTGCAGTTAATCAGATCATCAATAACCAATTGGATGGGGTGAGTTCTTCGGTGGCAGAAACCGGCGCTACAGTGGATAACCTGCGTCGTTTAGGTCGTGACCAGATCGACATGGGGTTGGTGACTACCAATACCGGGTATCAGGCCTACGCTGGCGAAGGGGACTTTGAAGGCCGCCCGGTCGATAATCGCCTGCTGTGGGTGTACACCGTGGCACCACAGAATGCCGTGATGCGTCAGGATGCAGAGGTGGAAACGTTCGCTGACTTAGACGGCGTCCGTTTTAATCCCGGGATCACGGGGTCAGCTACTGAGAAAACTACCGAAGCAGTGATGCGCACGCTAGGTATTGAGCCGGATTACGTGCGGGGTTCCACAACCGATATTGTCGACGCCATGAAGGATGATCGGGTCAAAGGTTCAGTAAAATCAGGTGTGGGTGAAAAACTGGACGGCTCTACTATGGATATCGCCACCTTTACCCCCATCAGCGTATTGTCCCTTAACGAGGACGAAGCACAAACATTACGTAGCGAGATGCCTGATATAGCCATCGTCGACGTGCCAGAGGGTGCCGGTGAGGATATTCCTGCCTATACCACATGGGCTTTTGGCGTCGCTGTGCATGCAGACCCAGATATGGATGAAGAGACGGCTTATCAAATCGTTAAAGCGGTGATGGAAAACCCTGAGCCTCAAGTCAATGCTTTCTCGGCAATGCGTGATGTGGATATGGCGGAGATGACCCTAGAGGTTGGCACCGTCCCGCTACACCCCGGTGCTGCTCGCTATTTTGAAGAGCAGGGGCATGACATCCCCGATTCCTTACAGCCTGAACAGTAAGGCTAACCGGAGGCAATGATCATGCGCGAGACAGTCACCAAAGGCCTGGCGCTTTTGTTAGGTGGACTAATTCTTTATACCTCCGCCACTGGACCGTTTGAAAGCTTGATTCAGCGGAGTATCTTTCTCGCGCTGGTTATCCTGCTGGGGCTTGCGGTTTACCCATTAGGTGAAGGCAAACGCTGGCGCCCGCTTGGCGTTGCTATCGATATCGTATTGGCCATTGGTGTTGTGCTGGCCTGTGGCTATGTGACGCTGAATTACGAACAAATTCTGGTTGAGCTACCCTGGGCCACGCCCCGGGATATGTTACTTACCGGCATACTTCTGGTGGCTATTTTAGAGCTTTCCCGGCGCGCCATAGGGGGTATCTTTCCCCTACTGGTCTTGTTGGGACTGGCCTACGCATGGTTGGGCGCTGTCATTCCCGGTCCACTGGGCCACCGAGGCTTTGACCCTTATTACATGACTGAGACCATCTTCCTCGGCGATTTAGGCGTATGGGGCATGCTAGTGGGTGTCGCCGCGACGACGATTGCAGCTTTTGTGCTGTTCGGTTGTTTGCTGCTGCATACCGGGGGAGGCAAGACCTTTATGGACCTGGCGCTGCGCATTAGTGGTCGTTCGCCGGGTGGTGCTGCCAAAGTAGCCACCGTAGCCTCTGGTCTATTTGGGATGGTGAGCGGTAGCGCGGTGGCCAATGTGGCCACCACGGGTAACTTCACGATACCCATGATGAAGCGTTTGAACTATCCCCGGCCATTCGCGGCCGGGGTGGAAGCCGTGGCTTCTACTGGCGGTCAAATCGCGCCGCCGATTTTAGGCGCGGCGGCGTTTATTATGGCGGAAATTCTAGGCGAAAGTTATCTGCGTATTGCGCTAGCGGCTTTACTGCCAGCGATTCTTTTCTATCTTGGCGTCTTCGCCACTATTCACCTGGTCGCCAAGCGCCGCCAGCTCCAAGTAGTGCCTGATGATGAGTTGCCTGCTTGGTCTGAGGTGATACGCCCAGAGCGCATTATTCCCATTTTGGCCGCGCTGGGTGGGCTTTTCTACGGCGTGCTCAGCGGCCGTTCGATTCAGATGTCAGCGTTCTACGGCATCTTAATGACCGTGCTGACGTTTGTGCCTTTTGCGCTAATAGCCAAGATGCCGCTGCGCGAAATTGTCGGCAAGTTAGTAGCAGGCTTGGTGGATGCAGGCAAAGGCATGGTGATTATCGGCGTGCTGCTGGCTGGCGCGCAGATTCTGGTCGCGATGATCGGTATGACCGGTATCGGCGTTACGCTGGCGAGCCTTATTGTGACGGTGGGAGGAGAGTCGCTGTTCCTGGTAGCCCTGATCGTCGGCGGTGTGTGTCTGATTTTAGGCATGGGGATTCCCACCACGGCAGCGTATGTGCTGGTGGCGTCCGTATTAGCCCCTGCGCTCACAGAGATTGGGGTTGAGCCACTGATTGCCCATCTATTCGTATTCTACTTCGCTACGCTCTCGGTGATTACGCCTCCCGTTTGCATTGCGGTCTTTGTGGCCTCAGGTATTGCCGACACTAATTGGCTACCAGCGGCTATTGAATCGGTACGCCTAGCAGCAGCTATCTATGTGATTCCTTTCTTGCTGCTGATTTACCCAGCGCTGGCAGGGTTTGGCTCTGGTTGGGAGATTGCGCTAGCCAGTTGTCAGGGTGTGGTGTTTGTGATTGCGTTTGCCGCCCTCATGTCCCGGGTGGCCATGACGGGTAAACGGTTGGTTGATGTCGTAGCGCTGGTAGCCGTCATTGGCCTTGCGCTCACACCTGGCTGGCTTTCTACGTTCGCTGCGCTTGCGTTAATCGTGGGTCTTTTCATTCGTCGGCGTGCACTGCTGGATAATGAGCCTGCGCCTGTCTCCAGTGACCGTCACATTCTTCAGGCCAAGGAGACGCACCTATGAGTTTTTTATTAGGCAGCGGCGCAGGCTTTTCTGGTGATCGTACCGATGCTGCCGTCGCGGTAGTTGCCGAATTAATCAAGCGCCAGCAACCCTCCGCCTTAGTGTTTGAAACCTTGGGTGAACGTACGCTAGCGGCGGCTCATCGAGCCATGCGCGACGATCCGGAAAGCGGTTTTGAGCCGCTACTAGATGAACTGCTGGCGCCGGTGCTACGCGACTGCCTGGATCACAAGATTAAAATTCTAGGCAACTTTGGCGCGGCGAACCCTAGCGGCGCTTGTCAGGTGATTACTGATTTGGCCATTCAGCTTGGCCGGGGTGATATTCGTATTGCTCAGGTACATGGTGACGATATTCGTCAGCAGCTTCATGCGCTGGATTTACAGCGCTGGGAAGCTGAGCGCCTTGATATACCCGGTGATGACGCCTTGATTTCAGCTAACGTTTATCTAGGCGCAAAGGCCTTGGCCGATGCATTAGCCATGCAAGCGGATGTGGTGGTTACCGGGCGGGTTGCTGATCCTGCGCTGTTTTTAGCTCCCTTAATGCATCACTTTGATTGGCGTTGGGACGATTGGGATCGCTTGGCCTGCGGCATGATGGCGGGCCACTTAGCCGAGTGTGGCGCACAGGTGAGCGGCGGCTATTTTGCCGATCCAGGCTTTAAAGACGTGGAAGGGCTCGCCACGGTGGGCTATCCGATTATCGAAGTAGAGCAGGATGGCAGCTTGATTATTACTAAGCCTAGTGGTTCAGGTGGCTGCGTCACTGATCGAACGGTGAAAGAACAACTTCTCTATGAGGTTCACGACCCCGCTAATTATCTGACACCGGATGTCACGGTGGATCTCTCCCAGGTTGAGGTTTGCCAACTGGGGGAAAACCGTGTTGCGGTAACGGGCATTCGTGGCAAGCCAGCCCCTGAGCGGCTGAAGACAACGGTGTGCTACGAAGGCGGCTGGCAGGGGGAGGCGGAGATTTCCTATGCAGGTCCAAACGCGCTAGCGCGAGCGCAGCTTGCCGCGCAGGTGCTTCGGGAGCGGTTGGTGTTTCGTGCGCCTGCTGAACTGCGTACTCGCCTGGATATTATTGGACTCGCTAGCGTATTTGATAGCGACAGCGGTGAACTGCAACGTAGCGCATTGCCTTCCACGAGCGGTGATTACCGGTTGCGACTAGCGGCTGAACATGGCGAACGGCGCTGGGTGGCGCGTGCGACTCAAGAGTTATTGGCGCTTTACTGCGCCGGACCTGCGGGCGGTGGTGGCGTGCGGCGCCAGTTTCAGCGCCGAGTATTTACCGCTTCCTATTTAGTCAAGCGTAGCGATATTCATGCCCATGCCAGCATATTTGAAACAAATGTAATAGGTACTACTGGGAGCGACCGCTATGTTGCAAGCTGAATACTCCCAAGCCAAGGGGCACTCGCAATCCTCGGTCACTCTGCACCAACTTGCCCACGCCCGAGCAGGGGACAAGGGGGAACGCCTTAATGTGGCGCTGTTTGCCTATGACCCAGATCACTATACCGCCTTACTGGAGCAAGTGACAGAGGAGCGAGTACTAGCTCTGTTTGCCCACCGTGGTGCCAGTCGGGTACGACGTTACCTCTTGCCTAGCTTGGCTGGCATGAACTTTGTCATTGATGACGTGCTGCAGGGCGGTGTCAACGGCGCGCTTAATTTAGATGGGCACGGCAAAACGCTGTCATTTTTGCTGCTGAGCCTGGAGGTTACTCTCTAGTTCAACCTATCACACACCCTCGACCTAGGTGGCCATGACGTGCTGCCCAGAACGCCGTACTATGTTCTTTAATGCATGTTCTTTAATGTATGTTTGCTAATGCATGCGTGCTAATGAATATAACGATAAATAACGGTGTTCAAGGAGCAGGCCGATGACCATCGCTTCGCTAGGCTCGCAGCGCTTCAAGGTGCTGCTGGCGGGCGTATTCAGTCAGTTGCTGTGTATCGGGGTGGCGCGGTTTGCCTATACGCCGCTACTGCCGGTCATGCAGCAGCAGAGCTGGATAGGCGACGCCGATGGCGGCTGGCTGGCGGCGCTGAACTACGCCGGCTATATGTTCGGCGCCCTGCTGGCGGCGACCGTGCGCAGCATCCATGTCAAAGACACCCTGTATCGGCTGTGTCTGGTGCTCGCTGTGCTGACCACGGCCGGCATGGCATTGACCGAGCATTTCTGGTTGTGGGCGGGGCTGCGCTTTTTGGCGGGTTTTTCAAGCAGCGGCGCGATGCTGCTGGCGTCGGGGCTGATCATGCACTGGCTGATTCAGCACCACCAGCGCGTTGAACTGGGCATTCATTTTGCCGGGTTGGGCCTGGGTATTGTGCTCGCCGCCGTGGCGGTGGAGGCGATGCTGGCGCTGTCGATGAACTGGCAGGCGCAGTGGTGGGGATTCAGCGTGCTTGCGGTGGGGCTGTTGGTGCCTGCCTGGCGCTGGCTGCCGCGACCAACGCCCGCCGTGCCCGGTGCCTCCGGGAGCGAAGCCGCTGCCACGCCGCCCACCCGGACCTTCATGCGCTGGATGCTTGCGGCCTATTTTTGCGCCGGCTATGGCTATGTAATCAGCGCCACCTTTATCGTCACGATTGTGGAGCGGGAGCCGCTGCTGGCCGGTGCCGGGAACTGGACCTTTGCGCTGGTGGGGCTGGCGGCAGCCCCAGCGGTGATGCTCTGGGATCTGGTCGCGCGTCGGATCGGCTATTTGAGTGCGTTGATTGTGGCCATGGGGCTGCAGGTCATCGGCATCGTCCTGCCGGCGGTGACCACGAGCCTGGCCGCCGTGTTATTCAGCGCGGTGCTTTACGGTGGCACCTTCCTTGGCTGTGTCAGTCTGGTGCTGACCATGGCGGGGCGGTTGTATCCCGCAAGCCCCGCACGGCTGATGGGTAAAATGACCCTGGCCTACGGTAGCGCGCAGATCATCGCCCCGGCGCTTACCGGCATGCTGGCTGAGGCGACCGGCCGCTATAGCGTCGGCCTCTGGCTGGCCGGTGGCTTTGTGGCCCTGGGGGCGCTGTTGCTCGCCTGGCTGCGGCGCGTCGACCAGACCGCTCAACGTCTCGATGCCGATGCCAAAGCGGCGGTTTACGCCACGTAACCGGCGAGAGCGTGTCAGGATTTTTTGGGCATTCGCGCCAAAATCCTCTAGGATATGCGCTTTTTTCCAACAGGGTAGC